>Ga0190282_1028_pt1 | contig 134534 bp, 111 predicted proteins | sample ZER3_100Endo_I3_FD_131024 | JGI IMG/M metagenome (GOLD analysis project Ga0190282, IMG submission 131024) | Enriched cells of freshwater protists from Biology Centre CAS, Ceske Budejovice, Czech Republic - ZER3_100Endo_I3 | ecosystem: Environmental > Aquatic > Freshwater > Unclassified ...
TACAAACAGAGATTAACTTTATTAATCGGTAAAAAGTATCGTGAGAAAATCATGAACGAACCAGATTGATAAAATTTTATGCTGTTTCAGGTTTCATGTTTCAAGATATTGGAATCTAAAACATTATTTATAATACAAAAGGAGAAATCGCATTTCAAAAGAAATGTAATTTCTCCTTTCAACTTATTAAGTTTCTATGTAACTTGAAACATGAAACGTGACCCGAGGCAGAATGCCGAACGGGCGAAGCAAACAAAAAAAATCTAAAATACACATGTCTAAACCATTCTCAACATTAGGACTTTCTGCTCCAATTTTAAAGGCTTTAAGCGAATTAAATATTGTTGAACCAACAGAAATTCAGCAAAAAACGATTCCATTATTTTTGAGCGAAACTCATGATATTGTTGGTTTAGCTAAAACGGGAACAGGAAAAACAGCCGCTTTCGGGTTGCCTTTATTACAATTAGTAAATTCAGAATCTACTGAAGTTCAAGCTGTAATCTTAGTTCCAACGAGAGAATTAGGTCAGCAAATTTTTAGAAATTTAGAAGGTTTTTCAAAATATATTCCAAATATATCTATTGCTTCAATTTGCGGAGGAACTCCAATAAAACCTCAAATTGAGAGATTAAAAGAAGGCGCTCAAATTGTTGTAGCAACTCCAGGACGTTTAATTGATTTAATTCAACGTAAAGCAATTAATATCACAAAAGCTGAATATTTGGTTTTAGACGAAGCCGACGAAATGGTTTCGATTCTTAAAGAAAGTTTGGATGAAATTATTGCTGAATTACCTAAAAAGCATAGAACTTTATTATTTTCAGCAACACTTCCTGGAACAATTAAACAGTTGATTCAGAATTATTTGAACAAAAATGTAGTTCAAATAAGCGCTAGCATGGAAACTGTTGGAAACGAAGGAATTGACCACGAATATATTGTAGTTGATCCGATTGAAAAATTAGAAGTTTTGATGCATTTTTTGAATTCTAGAGATGGTGAAAGAGGAATTATTTTCTGTAAAACTAAAGCTGCAGTAAATAAATTGGCTAAAAATCTAGCTATCAATAAATTTTCTTCTGGAGCGCTTCATGGAAGTTTGACGCAAGGAATTCGTGATAGAATTATGGAGCAATTTCGCGAAGGCCATATCAATATTTTAGTTGCAACAGATTTGGCAGCAAGGGGAATTGACGTAAAAGAAATTTCGTATGTAATTAACTATCACCTTCCTGACACTTACGAAAATTATGTTCATAGAAGCGGAAGAACTGCAAGGGCAGGAGCAAAAGGACTTTCATTAACTGTTTTACAACAAGAAGAAGTTTTTGAAATTGCTGATTTTGAAAGAGAATTAGGAATTAAATTTTCTGAGTTCAAAAAACCATCAGCAGCAAGTCTTGAAGAAAATAATATGCTTTTGTGGGCAAAACAAATCTTCAAAACAAAACCAAATCATGAACTTTCTCAAGATCAAAAAACGAGGGTAAAAACTATTTTTCATCATTTAACAAAAGATGAACTAATCGAAAAATTAATGGCAAATTATATTTTGCAAAACAAAATCGATATAGTTGAAAAACCTGTTAAAAAATTCAAAAACAAATAAGCATGACAATTGTCATTGCATATTAAAGTTGTATATTTATAAGGAATTATTTTATAATCCTACTTAATACAACTTATATGAAAATAGTCATTATTGGAGGTGGATTTGCAGGTCTTAATTTAGCAAAAGAGCTTGTAAATCAGCCTCAAATACAAGTAACACTTGTAGACAAGAATAATTATAACTTTTTCCCTCCACTTATATATCAAGTTGCCACTGCGTTTTTAGAGCCATCGAGCATTAGTTATCCCTTTAGAAAATTCTTTGCTGGCAAAAAAAACTTACAATTTCGTTTAGGCGAGTTATTATCTGTTTCTCCAGCCGAAAAGAAAATCACTTTAAGCAACGGAGAATTGGATTACGATCATCTAGTTTTTGCGACTGGAGCTGAAACTAGTTATTTCGGCATGGAAAACGTAATGAAAAATGCGATCCCGATGAAAACCTTAAATGATGCCATCGTAATGCGTAATACATTGCTTAAAAACCTTGAAAAAGCAGCCATTTGTAAAGACATGCGTAAAAGACGTAAATTACTTACAATTGTTGTAGCAGGAGGGGGGCCGACAGGAGTAGAGGTTTCTGGAATGTTTGCTGAAATGCGAAAAAGCATTCTTTTAAAAGAATATCCTGAATTAGACACATCTGCAAGTAATGTATATTTAGTTGACGGAGGCGATGCTTTGTTGGCTCCAATGAGTAAAGATTCTCAAAAAGATACACTTGAAGCCCTAACCAAATTAGGGGTTGTTGTTAAATTAAATACCAAAGTTGTTGATTACGTTGATGACACAGTAGTATTTGAAAACGGAGAAACGATACAAACTAAAAACTTAATTTGGGCTGCCGGAGTTTCTGCTAAAATCTTTGAAGGAATTCCAACAGAGAGTTATGGCCGAGGAAGACGTATGGCAACAGATGCTTACAATAAGGTAAACGCTGTTGACAACATTTATGCTATTGGAGATACTGCTATAGCATCTGGTGACGCAAAATTCCCGAATGGACATCCGCAAGTTGCGCAGGTTGCAATCCAACAGGGATTGAATCTAGCTAAAAACTTTAAAGCAATGGTAGAGAACAAACCTCTTAAACCTTTTGCTTATAATGATAAAGGTTCGATGGCAATCATAGGAAGAGCCAAAGCCGTTGTTGATTTGCCAAGTCCGAAATGGCACTTTAAAGGCTTCTTTGCATGGATTATCTGGCTGTTTATTCACTTAATTTCATTAATCACATATAGAAATAGATTAAATACATTCTGGAACTGGATGGTAGCTTATTTTGCTAAAGATCAATCTCTTAGAATGATTATTAGACCTGACAAAAAGAATCAGAACTAGGGTTTCAGATTCCAATTTTTTAAAATTCCAATAAAAAAGCCAAAATCATTTGATTTTGGCTTTTCCTATTTCTTAATCCATTGGGATTTGAAATTTAAATACTTAGTGGCCAATTATAACATCGTCACTATCTGATAATTCTACTTTATTTTTGATAAATTTCTTTCCGATATTTAAAACTATAAAGGCAATAATTGTAGTAACGGTCATAATGAAAACCATTGGCGCAACAGAATCTTTTACAAAAATTCCAACTGCAAAGGATGCTAAAGATCCAAGACCTAATTGTATAGCGCCCATTAAGGCGGAAGCGCTTCCTGCATTTTTAGCAAATGGTGCCATTGTAAGTCCCGCTGTATTTGGATTTGAAATTCCTAAACAACCTAAAAAGATGAAAAGAATTGCAATGGTTTCGTACAATCCTAAAAGATTATTCAGAGAAAGTACAAGAAAAACAATACTAACAATAGATTGCAAAATTAATGCTGCAAAAATCATCTGTTCGCTCGAAAATCTCTTCAATAAAACAGAATTTAACTGACTTGAGCCAATAAAACTTACAGACATAAAAGCAAAAATCCAACCATACGTTTTCGCATCAACATGGTAAATATCCATAAAAACAATAGGCGAGGCCGCTACATAAGTAAATAATCCCGAAAACGCGATTGCTCCAGTAAATGCATAAGTATAAAATTGCGGTTCTTTAAGAACTTTTAAAAAGTTCGAAATAATAGGTTTTGGTTTTAATGATATTGAAGTATCTGGTTTGTAACTATTTGGAAGACCAATTTGAGAAGCCAATAAAATAGCAATTCCCATACACATTAAAATAAAAAATACAGTATGCCAGCCATAATCTTCTGTAACATAACCTCCAATTGTAGGCGCCAGCATCGGCGAAAGCCCAAGTACAAGCATTAAAAGCGAAAATACTTTAGGAATATCTTTTACAGGAAACAAATCACGAACCATCGCTACAGATGCAACTGTTGCGGCACAGCTACCGACAGCTTGAATAAAACGTAAGAGAATAAACTGATCAATATCAGTGACATAAACACATCCTAGAGAAGCTAGAATGTAAACCATCAACCCAATAAATAAAGGTTTTTTACGTCCGAAACGATCTAATAAAGGTCCGTAAAGCAATTGTCCTGCTGAAATTCCGATAAAATAGCTGGATAAACTCATCGAAACTTTAGCGACGCTAGTATTTAAATCTTTTGCAATTCCCGAGAAACCAGGTAAGTACATATCAATAGAAAAAGGACCAAGAGCGGTCAAAGATCCTAAAATCAGGATCAGCTGAACATATTTTTTTGTTGTCATTATCTTAAAAAACGGCTTATAATTTTTTGCAAAGGTAAAGATTTCATATCTTGTTGTATAACTTGAAGAAGTTTATAACAATAAATTAAAGTAATTGCCAACATTATTTAGCGTAACTATTTATTAATCTTTAAATTAGAAAAAATTATGAAAAAGTACCTTTTATTATTAGCAGTTTTATGCTCATCGATTTCGTTTGCACAAACCATTACATCTAAACAAGAAGAAGCCAGTGTTGCACAATACGAACTTCTCAAAAAAATTAACCAGTATTATCCAGATATTACATTAAGTAAGTCTGTCACCAATTTTTATGTCGATGGAAACATCATTGACTCGCAGCAAGATTTTGATTTAAGAGGCACAAAATTTTCAAGCTACAAACTAGGAATTGAGCCGGGAAATAAAAAACTAAAATTTGATTACGTATCTACCGAAGCTGGTCACGTATACGGCGACGTTACGATTTTTAACGGAAATGCTTTAAGAACGACTTTTAATGAAAAAACAAATCAAGTTGACGTGTCATTAAACGGAAAATCAGTTTATTTGAAGAAATTATAAATTTTAAGAAAACTTTAGAAAAAGCATCGCAAATATGTGATGCTTTTTTGATTTATATTTGATTCAGATTTTTAATAAAACAAACTACAATGAAAAAATTTCTTTTCCTGGCATTTATAATTTCCCTACAATCATTTGCACAGCAAAATAAATTCTCAGGAACTTGGGGAAATCAAAAATGCAAAGATTGCAAGAAAGAATATATTTTTATGATTACTATTGCTCAATCTAATTATAAGATTTTTGGAACCGCTGAAGTTACAAGCGAACACAAAGAATTGAATTCTGGAATTCTAGAAGTTTCTGGACATGTGTATCCGCATGGTGATAAAGCTCAAATAAAATTTAAAGATAAAAACGGAATTACATCAAGCGCAGTTTTATTTGTGGAAGATGCCGTAATACAATTTACCAAAAATGGTGGAGGCGATATTGTACCAAAAGACATGATTTTGAATAAATTATACGAATAAGCTCCTTCTCGGAGTTATTTCTATTTGAACTATAATTTATATTATGTAAAATAGAATATTTTAGAATCCCGCCTACAGATCTTATATGAAGCTTTTAGTTTAGAATATATTAATGTTACAAAACCTGACTTCTATACTTTCGCATTGCATTGTATTGTATTATATTTTCTTTAAATAATTTTAAAAGCGTAAATCTCTGCCTCGCATAATTGCGCTGTATGATTTTAATTAGAAAAAATTCTAGAATATCTAAAATTTGGAATTGATCATAAATGCGCTGTATGATTTTTATTTTGGAAAATTTTCAAATATTAAAAAATCAGATCATCTCATAATTCATTGCTCATCCATTAGAAAGCATTTTTTCTTCAAATTTGAATCGCCCATAAATGCGCTGTATGAATTTTGTTTTAAAAAATTTTGAAATATTGAAAATTTGACCAACTTGGTATTTGGTTAGTTTATTTTAAATGATCCATAAATGCGCTGTACAGATTTCAATTTATTTATTTTCTAAATATTAAAAAATTTAGCTGGCGTAATTATTGGTCAGTATATTTTGCGATAAATGAAAAATTATTTTTTCTAATTTAGAATATTCAAATTTTGAAAACATAAAAAGTTTTGCAAGTCTTATTGTCATTATCTTTTAACATTATTTTAAAATAGTTAGTTTCTATGAAGATACTTTCATTGTAAGAGTTTATTTTACTATTTTTACATTCGATACTTTAAAAATAAATTATCACATATATGAATACAGTTGCTGAACATATTGCAGATTTTTTAAAAGAATACAAACCGTTTGATAATTTAACTTTCCAGGAATTATCAGACATTGCTACGAATATTCGTGTCATTAATTTAGAAAAGCATGCGGTATTATTTCAAAATAACGATCCGCTTCATGAAAACTTTTATGTTGTAGCTTCTGGTGTCATTAATCTTACGACTATCGCAGATGCTGAGGAAACGATTATAAATAAGTGTCATGAAGGCGATATTTTTGGTTTACGCCCGTTTTTTGCAAAAAATAACTACATGATGACGGCTAAAGCTCGTGAGGAAAGTATTGTATATGCTATTCCGATCGCTGTTTTTAGACCTTTTGTTGCAAATAATTCTGATGTATTAAACTTTTTGCTGGAGAGTTTTGCTGTAAATTCACGCCATACTAAAGACAGTATGAATTCTAATGGTAAGTTAGTTTCAGATACTGATTATTTGGATCAGCAGACCGAAATGCAATATATTCAGTCACTTAACTATAATAATTCACCTTTAACAACACAGGCAGAATCTATAATTAAGGATGTTGCAATCTTAATGACAGATTCGATGTTAGATAATATCATAATCTGTGGAGAGAAAAACCATCCAATTGGTATTGTCACTAATGCTGATTTATCGTCAAAAATTGCAACAGGACGCTATCCTATTACTGAAACTATAGATAAGATTATGTCTTCGCCAGTTGTAACAGTTTTAGAAAATGTGTCTTTGGCAGAAGCGCAATTATTGATGTTGAAGCACAATGTAACGCACTTATGCGTTACTAAAGATGGCACAAGTAAATCTGTAGTTAAGGGAATTATTTCTGAACACGATCTTATTGTGGCTCAAGCTAGTAACCCTGGTGTGTTAATTAAAGAGATCAAGCGTTCTCAGCTTCCTAAAGATTTAAAACAAATACGTGATCGTCTATCAGATTTGATTCAGAATTCGATTCAAAAAAATATTCCAATCTCACATGTTAGCAACATTGCAAGTGAGATTAACTTAGCGATCATCAAGAGAGCAGTCGAATTATCAATTTTAGATTTAGGCTCCCCTCCTGCACGTTTCGCATGGTTAAGTATTGGTAGTCAAGGGCGTAAGGAGCAATTATTACTTACAGACCAAGATAGCATTTTAATCTTTGAAGATGTAACGCCTGAAAAATACAGAGAAGTAAAAGATTATTTCTTGAGATTAGCAAAACGCACGACTTCTATATTAGAAAAAGTAGGCTACGATTATTGTCCAAACGGACATATGGGAAGCAATATGCTTTGGTGTAAGTCATTGAGCGACTGGACAAAACAATACAACAGCTGGATGAATACTCCTGGTGAAAACAGTAATGATTTGAGCAGTATTTTCTTTGATTATGAAATTGTTTTTGGAGAAGCAAAAATTGAAGAAGCAATTGAAAATGTGATTTTTAAGAATGCCGTTAACAATACTTTATTCTTTGACTTTTTAGGAAATGATGCTTTGAAGAGAAATTCTCCTTTAAGCTTTTTCAAGAAATTCATTGTTGAAGAAGACGGTCCGCACAAAGAAAAATTTGACATTAAAACAAGAGCTTTAATGCCTTTAATTGATGGAGCACGTTTATTAATATTAAATGCCAACATTAAAGGAATTCAAAATACTTATCTAAGATTCAAACAATTAGCAATCACAGATTCTAAAAATGCTGAAATTTATTTAAGCTGCGCCGAGGCTTTCTTGACGCTTTCTAAATTTAGAACTGTTGAAGGATTAAAAAATGATGACTCTGGCCAATATATTAATTTAAGAGAAATGTCAAAAACTGACAAAGAGAAATTAAAAAATGCGCTGTCCCCAATGAAAGACCTGGAGGAACTGATTAAGAGTAAATTTCAATTGACACAATTCTCATAGAATATGCTAGACTGGCTTAAAAACATTAATAAGGACTATCCAGATTTCTGGAAAGACTATTTAACGAAATTCGAAACCAAACCTAATAAGTTTGTTGTTTTATCAGCTGAAACTTCTGGGCTCAATCCGGATAAGGATGTTATTTTATCTCTTGGCGCCTTTTCAGTTATTGACGACAGCATTGTTATTAAGGAAAATTTCGAAACAGTTTTGTTGCAATACAAATATCTTCAGGATAATGGACTTTCGAATGAATTTATCATTGAAAGTAAAATGATAAAAATGCCTGAGCCTGATGCACTTGAAGCTTTTGTAAATTTTATTGGTAATTCTATTTTAGTTGGGCATCACATCAATTTTGATATTGAAATGCTAAATGCTGCTCTGGAACGTTTAGATTGTGGCCGATTAAAAAATGAAGCTCTTGATGTTGATGTAATGTACAGAAAACTTACAGATGTAAACGATAAACAATTTTCGCTTGACGATTTATGCGAAATTTATAAAATTCCAAAAAGCGATAGAAATTCTTCTTCTGAAGATGCATACAAAATCGGACTTTTATTCTTGAAACTAAAATCTAGATTAGGAATTAAATAGAGTTTTTTTGTTTCAGGTTTCAGGTTTCAGGTTTCAAGTTTCAAGTTTCAAGTTGTTTGACTTAACCGCAAAGAACGCAAAGGTTTACGCAAAGTTCGCAAAGTTTTTTCATAAAGCTTTGCGAACTTTGCGCTTATAAAAACTTGTATTCTTTGCATTAAAAATTTTCACAAGCGACATTAACCTGAAACCTGAAACAAAATTTTCAAACCTGAAACATAAAAAAGCCTCTTAATTTTAAGAGGCTTTTTTCGTTATTAAAATTTTCAATTAAGAAATTCTTTCTTTCATAATTTCTTCAACCACTTCTGGGTTTAACAAAGTTGAAGTATCTCCAAAGTTAGAGAAATCTCCTTCAGCAATTTTACGTAAAATTCTACGCATAATTTTTCCTGAACGTGTTTTTGGTAAACCAGAAACGAATTGGATTTTATCTAATTTAGCGATTGGCCCAATGTGATCTGCAATATATTGGTTGATCTCTTTAGTCAAGTTTTCTTTATTTCTAACTTCTCCAGTTTCTTTAAGAATAACAAAACCGTAAAGTGCATTTCCTTTAATGTCATGTGGGAATCCAACAATAGCAGATTCTGCAACAGCTGGGTGTTCGTTGATAGCATCTTCAATTGGTGCAGTTCCTAAATTGTGTCCAGAAACAATTACAACGTCATCTACTCTACCAGTAATTCTATAGTAACCAACTTCATCTCTTAAAGCTCCGTCTCCTGTAAAATATTTTCCAGGAAATGCAGAGAAATAAGTTTCTTTGTAACGATCGTGATTATTCCAGATTGTTCTAGCGATACCAGGCCAAGGGAATTTAATACATAAACTTCCAACTACCTGATTTCCTTCAATTTCATTACGCTTTTCATCCATTAAAACTGGCTGAATTCCTGGTAAAGGCAATGTCGCATAAGTTGGTTTTGTTGGTGTTACAAAAGCAATTGGAGAAATCATAATTCCACCAGTTTCTGTCTGCCACCAAGTATCAACAACCGGACATCTTTTATCTCCAACGTGGTCGTTGAACCAGTGCCAAGCTTCCTCGTTGATTGGCTCTCCAACAGATCCAATAACTTTAAGAGATTTTAGAGGATATTTTTGAATATAATCTAAACTTTCTTTTGCTAACGAACGAATTGCAGTTGGCGCAGTATAGAATTGTGTAATTTTATGTTTTTCGATAATATCCCAAAAACGGCTAAAATCTGGATAAGAAGGAACTCCTTCAAAAATCACAGTTGTTCCACCGTTCAACAATGGTCCGTATAATATATACGAGTGACCTGTGATCCATCCAATATCTGCAGTACACCAGAAAATATCATTGTCTTCATAATTGAAAACATTTTTAAAAGTATATGCTGTATAAACCATGTAACCAGCAGTGGTATGAACCATTCCTTTTGGTTTTCCTGTTGATCCTGAAGTATATAAGATAAACAAAGGATCTTCTGCATCCATAATTTCAGCAACACTGTTATCTAGAGCTGCATCTAATAATGGCTGTAACCAAATATCACGGCCTTCTTTCATTTTTACATCAGTATTAGTTCTTTTTGCAACTAAAACTTTTGTAACAGAAGGACAAGTTTCTAGAGCTTCATCAACAATTCCTTTTAAGTCAATTGTTTTGTTTCCTCTATAACCTCCGTCAGAAGTAATAACCATTTTACACTCGCAATCGTTAATTCTTGCAGTAACTGCAGAAGCAGAAAACCCAGCAAAAACAACAGAGTGAATTGCTCCAATTCTAGCACAAGCCAAAACAGAAACAGCCAATTCTGGAATCATTGGTAAATAAATGCAAACTCTGTCTCCTTTACGAACACCTTGCTCGCGAAGAACGTTTGCCATTTTTGAAACTCTTTCGTATAATTCGTTATACGTTATATGTATAGCTTCTTCAGAAGGATCATTTGGCTCAAAAATAATTGCCGTTTTATCTCCTCTTTTGCTTAAATGTCTATCAATGCAATTTTTGGTAATGTTAACTTTAGCTTCTGTAAACCATTTTACTTCAGCTTCAGCCATATTAAAATCAACAACCTTTTCCCATTGTTGGTACCATGTGAAATTTTCCTCAGCTATTTTTCCCCAAAATTTTCTTGGCTCTCTTATTGACTTATTGTAATGCTTGAAATATTGTTCTAAATTTTCAATTTTGTAATAGCTCATCGTTTGTTGAATTTTTTTATAAATGTATTAAATCTGAACGTATCCGTGAAATAATTTAATCTATAAATTTTATCAAAAAAAAACATTTATTTAATAAAATATGATAATTATTTGCGTTTGTTTTAAGTTTTTGTTTTTTAAAGCAATTTAGAAAGGGCAAAAAAGGCATAATAAATAGATATTATGCCTTTTTTAATTTAACAAATTTCAATAACAATTAATTTTTGCGAACCGCACTGCGAGACTTTTGTCTATTTTGAAAATAGCAGCATCTTTATTAATTAAAACAGAAATTTCAACAAGTATATTTTTATAAAATATACCCCATTTTCGGGACCCGCTTCACTTAACTATCTCACTGAAGTTAAGTGAATGCAATATGCATCTATATCTATTATCTTAATAAGTGCTTACTAATTCAAAATATTGCAAATCATTGATACAGTGCAAATCCCGCAAAATCGAATTCTGCGGGAATTCCCATTTTTTTTAAATTATCCAATTTTTTTCATTGCAGTCATAGACTCTCTCAACCAAGCTCCTACTTCTTCGATAGGATGCTGACGAATTTCTTTGTTTACAGCAATTAATACTGCATTATCTACTCCGTTTGAAGTTGAAAATGGTTTTCCGATAATGTTAGTTTCAACTTTTTTCATGAATTCAGTCAATAATGGCTTACATGCATGGTCAAATAAATAACATCCGTACTCAGCAGTATCAGAAATTACACGGTTCATTTCGAATAATTTCTTTCTTGCAATTGTGTTTGCAATTAATGGCAATTCGTGTAATGACTCGTAGTAAGCTGACTCTTCGATAATTCCAGCTTCAGTCATTGTTTCAAAAGCTAATTCAACACCAGCTTTTACCATTGCAATCATTAATACTCCGTTATCAAAGTATTCTTGCTCAGAAATTGGAGCTTCTTGTGGAGCTGTTTTTTCGAAGTTAGTTTCTCCTGTTGCAGCTCTCCATTTCAATAAGTTAACATCATCATTAGCCCAGTCAGTCATCATAGTTCTAGAGAATTCTCCAGAAATAATATCGTCTTGATGTTTTTGGAACAATGGACGCATGATATCTTTCAATTCTTCAGCTAATTCGTAAGCTTCAATTTTTGAAGGATTATTTAAACGATCCATCATATTTGTAATACCACCGTGTTTTAAAGCCTCAGTGATAGTTTCCCATCCGTATTGGATTAATTTAGAAGCGTAAGCAGCATCGATTCCTTTTTCAACCATTTTATCAAAACATAAAATAGATCCAGTTTGCAATAAACCACAAAGAATAGTTTGCTCACCCATTAAATCTGATTTTACTTCAGCTACGAAAGATGATCTTAAAACTCCAGCTCTGTGACCTCCAGTTGCTACAGCGTAAGCTTTTGCTTGATCTAAACCAAATCCGTTTGGATCATTTTCTGGGTGAACAGCGATAAGAGTTGGAACTCCAAATCCTCTTTTGTATTCTTCACGTACCTCAGAACCAGGACATTTAGGAGCACACATAATTACAGTGATGTCTTTACGAATTTGCATTCCTTCTTCAACAATGTTAAATCCGTGAGAGTAAGACAAAGTAGAACCTTGTTTCATTAATGGCATAATAGCAGTTACCACAGCTGTGTGTTGTTTGTCTGGTGTAAGGTTACAAACTAAATCTGCAGTTGGAATCAATTCTTCGTAAGTTCCTACAGTAAAACCATTTTCAGTTGCATTTTTATAAGAAGCTCTTTTTTCTGCAATTGCATCTGCACGCAATGCATAAGAAATGTCTAAACCAGAATCTCTCATGTTTAAACCTTGATTCAAACCTTGTGCTCCACAACCAACAATTACAACTTTTTTTCCAGCTAATGCTGCAATTCCGTCTGCAAATTCTGATTGCTCCATAAATTCGCAAACTCCTAATTGTTCTAATTGTAATCTAAGTGGTAATGTATTGAAATAATTTGCCATTTTTGTTTTAATATTTAATGAAATGAAATTTAATAATTGATATATATAACTAAGATTGTATTATTTAAAAGTTTCTAGCAAAGCTGAAATTTCCATTTTTTGTTTCGAAACCGAAATTCTTCCCGAACGTACAAACTGCATAATTCCGTATGGCTTGAACTTTTGGTATAATTCTTCAATTTCAGAACGTCTTCCTGATTTTGAAATCACGAAGAAATCACGAGAAACCGTTACAATTGTAGACTGGCTTTCTTTGATGATATTCTGAATTTGTTTCTCGTCGAATAACAAACTTGAAGCGATTTTAAACAAAGCATTTTCTAAGAAAATTGTTTCTTCATCTGTATGATAAAATGCTTTTATAACTTCAATTTGTTTTTCAATTTGCCCAACAATATTCTGAACCCATTTCTCTGTCGTATTTACTACGATGATAAATCTTGAAACATTCTCTATTTCTGATTCTGAAACATTTAGACTTAATATATTAATGTGACGCTTTAAGAATATTCCAGATATTCTATTTAATAAACCCACGTTATTTTCTGAGTATACCGATATGGTAAATGTTTTATCTTCCATGTTGTTTTTTAGTTTGTTTTGTTTCAAGTTTCAGGTTTCACGTTCTCAACAGAACTTGAAACTTGGAACTTGAAACATGAAACTTTTCTTAACTTAATCTAATTTCTGATACACAAGCTCCTGTTGGAATCATTGGGAAAACGTTGTTTTCTTTTTCGACTACAACTTCTAAGAAATAAGAATCTTTTGAAGCCAGCATTTCTGCGACGGCAGCATCTAAATCCTCACGTTGTGTAACTTTTTTAGATTTGATATAATATCCTTCTGCAATTGCAATGAAATTTGGATTAATCATTTTTGTAGAAGCATATCTATTATCAAAGAATAATTCTTGCCATTGGCGAACCATTCCTAAGAATTCGTTGTTTAAAACCACAATTTTTACTGGAACTTCTGTTTGGAAAATTGTTCCAAGCTCCTGAATAGTCATCTGGAAACCTCCATCACCAATAATCGCCACTACTTCGCGCTCTGGTTTTCCCATTTTTGCTCCAATTGCAGCAGGCAATGCGAATCCCATTGTTCCTAAACCTCCAGAAGTAATGTTACTTTTTGTTGAATTGAATTTAGCGTAACGGCAAGCAAACATTTGGTGCTGACCAACATCTGAAACGATAATTGCATCACCTTTTGAATGTTTGTTGATCATTTCAATAGTTTCTCCCATTGAAATTCCTTTTCCGTTCGTTGGATTTAATTCTTCTTTTATAACAGAATCAAATTCTACTTTGCTTAACTCTTTAAATTCATTAAGCCAAGAATCGTGAGATTTCACATCCAATAATGGTAATAAAGCAGCTAAAGATTCTTTTACATCTCCTAAAACAGCTACTTCAGTTTTTACGTTTTTGTCAACTTCTGCTGGATCAATTTCGAAGTGAACCACTTTTGCTTGTTTAGCATAAGTTTTCAAATTACCTGTAACACGGTCGTCAAAACGCATTCCGAAAGCAATTAAAACATCACATTCGTTTGTCAATAAATTTGGCGCGTAATTTCCGTGCATTCCTAGCATTCCAACATTCAAAGGATGATCTGTTGGTAAAGCTGATAATCCTAAAATTGTCCAAGCAGCTGGAATTCCAGATTTTTCAATTACTGCTTTGAATTCTGCTTCAGCTTGACCCAAAATAATTCCTTGTCCAAAAACAATAAATGGTTTTTTTGCACTATTAATTAAAGCTGCAGCTTCAGCAACTTTATCTAAATTCAATTTTGGAATCGGAACATAACTTCTAATTCCTGTGCATTTTTCATAACTAAATTCGAACTCATCAAATTGAGCATTTTTAGTAATATCAACCAATACAGGCCCTGGACGACCAGAACGCGCAATGTAAAATGCTTTTGCAATAATTTCAGGAATTTGAGAAGCTTCAGTTACCTGAAAATTCCATTTTGTAACTGGAGTTGAGATTCCGATAATATCAGTTTCCTGAAATGCATCAGATCCTAATAAATGTCTTCCCACCTGCCCTGTAATACAAACCAAAGGCGTTGAATCGATTTGAGCATCTGCGATACCAGTAACTAAATTTGTAGCTCCTGGACCAGAAGTAGCAATTGCCACCCCTACTTTTCCTGTAGCTCTCGCATAACCTTGAGCTGCATGTGTTGCACCTTGTTCGTGACGTACTAAAACATGGTGTAATTGATCTTGAAATTTATATAATTCGTCGTAAACAGGCATTATAGCTCCACCTGGATAACCATAAATTAAATCTACTCCTTCTGCTAATAAACATCTTATAACGGCTTCTGCCCCTGATATTTTCATAGTATATTGTTTTTCAAAAGTCAAACTTCAATTTAATTTTTATTGCTATTGAAGTTTGCTTTTTGATTTTGTTATTTTTTAAATTAATTGTCGGTTACACATCCTGTTGATGCACTAGAAACCGATTTAGCGTATTTAAGTAAAACCCCTCTGTCAACTTTTAATTTTGGCTGAATCCAAGCCGCTTTTCTAGCTGCAAATTCTTCGTCAGATATCTTCAGGTCGATTGTATTTTTCACAGCATCGATAGCAATTAAATCACCATCTTTTACTAATGCAATACCACCACCATCATATGCTTCTGGTGTAACGTGACCTACCACGAAACCGTGCGAACCGCCCGAGAATCTACCGTCTGTAATTAGTGCACAGGTGCTACCTAATCCAGCTCCGATAATGGCAGATGTAGGTTTTAGCATTTCAGGCATTCCCGGACCACCTTTTGGTCCACAACCTCTAATGACGACTACATTACCTGGTTTAATTTTTCCGGCTTGAAGACCTGGAATTACTTCAAATTCACCTTCAAATACAACAGCTGGCCCTTCGAAATATTCTCCTTCTTTACCGCTGATTTTTGCTACAGCACCTTCAGAAGCAAGATTTCCGTATAAAACTTGGATATTTCCTGTTGGTTTTAATGCTTTTTGAATTTCATGAATTACTTCTTGTCCGTCTTGTAAATCTGGAGTTGAAGCTAAGTTTTCTGCAACTGTTTTTCCTGTTACTGTCAAACAATCTCCGTGAATAAGTCCTACTTTTAGCAAGTATTTCATAACTGCTGGAATACCTCCTACTTCATGAATATCTTCCATCATGTACTTACCGCTTGGTTTCATGTCAGCCAAAACTGGTGTTCTATCGTTAATAGCTTGGAAATCATCTAAAGTGATTGTAATTCCAACTGAGTGCGCCATTGCAATTAAGTGCATTACCGCATTTGTAGAACCTCCTAAAACAGCTACAATTGTAATAGCATTTTCAAAAGCCTTACGAGTCATAATGTCTCTTGGCTTGATATCTTTTTCTAATAATATTTTGATTGCTTTTCCTGCCTCAAGACATTCGTCTCTTTTTTCTTGGCTTAAAGCTGGGTTAGAAGAACTATAAGGTAAACTCATTCCTAATGCTTCAATAGCAGAAGACATTGTGTTTGCAGTGTACATGCCACCACAAGCACCAGCTCCTGGGCAAGCATTTTGAATTACACCTTTAAAATCTTCTGGAGTAATTTCGCCTTTTACTTTTTTTCCTAAAGCTTCAAAAGCAGAAACAATATTTAAAGATTCTCCTTTCCATTTTCCAGAGTGGATAGAACCACCGTAAATCATCATCGACGGACGATTTAGTCTTCCCATTGCGATTAATGCTCCAGGCATATTTTTGTCACAACCAGGAATTGCGATGATACTATCATACCATTGCGCTCCGGCAACAGTTTCGATAGAATCTGCGATTACATCACGAGAAACTAATGAATAACGCATACCTTCAGTTCCGTTAGAAATACCGTCACTGACACCAATGGTATTAAAAATAAGTCCGACAAGATCTGCATCCCAAACACCTTTTTTAACATCTTTTGCTAAATCGTTCAAGTGCATGTTACAAGTGTTACCATCGTAACCCATGCTCACAATACCAACTTGTGCTTTCTTTAAATCTTCTTCAGTTAAACCAATTCCGTACAACATCGCTTGTGCCGCTGGCTGTGTTTGATCTTGTGTGATGGTCTTGCTGTACTTATTTAATTCCATTATTCTATTTATTTTTTAATTTTTTGTTCAAAAAAAAACCTTCCAAGTATTTGGAAGGTTTGTAATATAGTCTTTCAATTATATTTATAACATTCCCGATGCAGATGTGTGAATCACATTGACAACAACGACAGAAGTAATAATAATTGAGATTTGCATCCTTTAATTTTTTAGTGTTACAAAAGTAAATAAACTTCAGGAACTAAAAAAATAAAATCTCAACATTTCCGACACTTCTTGTTATTATATTCACATTTTAACAAAAAATATTAAACAATTGTAGATTGTCCAATACTAACATTGTCATTATTAAAATACAGCAAATCGTCTTTGCTGAAAATAAAATTAGAAACGAACTCTCCAACTTCGTTTGTTCCGAATTTTGAGTCTGGTTTCAAATCAACCGTAACTACTTTGTATTCAATTGCTTTTTCTACCGCTTTATAAATTACGTGAGCTTCTTTAGTTAATCCAAAATGTTCTAACAAAAGGGCTGCAGCTAAAATCGAAGCAATAGGATTCGCAATGTTTTTTCCTTTTGCCTGCGGATATGACCCGTGAATTGGTTCAAACAAAGCATTTTTTTCTCCTATAGAAATCGATGGCAATAAACCAATTGATCCTGTAATTACGCTAGCTTCATCAGATAAAATATCTCCAAATAAATTCTCCGTTAAAATCACATCAAATTGTTTCGGATTTAAAATCAACTGCATTGCCGCGTTATCAACAAATAAGAAATCTAAAGCCACATCTGGATAATCTGCGCTCACTTTCTGAACTACTTTTCTCCATAATCTTGAAGTTTCCAAAACATTTGCTTTGTCAACCATTGTTAGCTTTTTACGTCTTTTTTGTGCTGATTTAAAAGCTAAGTGTGCAATTCTTGTAATTTCTTCTTCTGAATATTCACATAAATCTGAAGCATGTGTTCCTTCTTCATTAAGTGTTTTTTCTCCAAAATAAGCTCCACCAGTTAATTCTCTAAAAATGGTAAAATCAGCTCCTTCAATGATTTCTCTTTTTAAAGGAGAAGATTCTATTAAGGCTTTATAAGGTTTTATAGGACGGATATTAGCAAACAATCCTAATTCTTTTCGCAGTTTTAATAATCCTTGTTCCGGACGAACCTTTGCGTTTGGGTTATTATCGTATTTAGGATCTCCAATTGCACCAAGCAAAACTGCATCTGTGTTCAGACAAAGATTCAGGGTTTGCTCCGGTAACGGATTTCCAGTTTTATCGATAGCAACCGCTCCCATCAGCGCTTCTTCAAAAACAAATTCATGATTATACACTTCGCCAATGGCGTACAAAGCTTTCTTAGCTTGTAATATTACTTCAGGCCCAATTCCATCTCCTGGTAAAACTGCAATTTTTAAATTCATAATCTCTCGCTCTTTATGTCTTTAAATCCTTATTGTTCCTAGTTTATTTTTGAAATATTAACTTCTAATTAATTCGCCTTCTATTTTAGAAGCTTCAATAATTTGGTGAATATCTGCGTCTACTACTTCTTTCTTAATATCAGCGAATTTTAAGAATTCGATGTAAACGATATCTAATTGTGTTTTTGTTAATTCGTAACCTACTTTTTTAGCACGGTAAGCCAAAGCTGCTCTTCCGCTTCTTGCAGTCAAAATGATTGAAGATTCATTCACACCAACATCTAACGGATCCATGATCTCGTAAGTTGCTCTGTTCTTGATAACACCATCTTGGTGAATTCCAGAACTGTGTGCAAATGCATTTGCTCCAACAATCGCTTTGTTTGGCTGTACAATCATTCCCATACTTTCAGAAACTAAACGGCTCATTTCGTTTAACTCTCTTGTATTAATGTTTGTATCTAAGTTTAAGTAAGGGTGTTGTTTGAAAATCATTACCACTTCTTCAAGTGCAGTATTTCCTGCTCTTTCTCCAATACCATTAATAGTACATTCGATTTGTCTTGCTCCATTAATAGCTCCTGCGATTGAGTTTGCAGTTGCCATTCCTAAATCATTATGACAGTGGCATGAAAGGATTACGTTTTCGATTCCTTTTACGTTTTCTTTTAAGTATTTAATTTTTGCTCCGTACTCTTCTGGAAGACAATATCCAGTAGTATCAGGAATATTCAATACCGTTGCTCCAGATTTGATAACCTCTTCACAAACTTTAGCCAAGAACGCATTATCTGTTCTACCAGCATCTTCAGCGTAGAATTCAACATCTTCTACATACGATTTTGCATGTGCTACAGCATATTTTGCTCTTGCAATAATATCTTCAGGCGTAGTATTTAATTTGTGGAGTATATGAGATTCTGAAGTTCCGATTCCAGTATGGATTCTAGGTTTCTTAGCGTGCTTTAAAGCAGCTGCGGCAACATCAATGTCATTTTTTACGGCTCTTGTAAGTCCGCAGACGGTTGCATTTTCTACAATTTTACAAATCTCAGAGACCGATAAAAAATCGCCCGGACTTGACACAGGAAAGCCTGCTTCGATAATGTCAACTCCCATTTTGTCTAGTCGTTCTGCGATAACTAATTTTTGCTTAGTATCTAACTTGCATCCTGGAACTTGTTCACCATCTCGCAATGTGGTGTCAAAAATTTGAACTTTCTCTCTATTCATATTCATTTATTTAATGTAATTTCACATCTTGATAACAAATATATATTGTACTATTACAGTATGAAATTCATTTTAATGAAATTATACTGTTCATAAAACGTTTTATACCGTATTAACTAACTTATAATCAATAAGTTATATTATTATTTTTTACAATGGCTAACCATCAAAAAGATTTCTTATTTGTTCTAATCAAATCACTTTCGAAATCAGAAAAAAGGCAGTTTAAAATTTTTGCAAGCCGATTAGAAACGAGTTCAAACACAAAATTTATTGAATTATTCAACATTTTAGATAAGTCTGAAGTTTACGATGAAAAACTCATTCTTAAGAACGGTGTTATCCAAAAAGTACAGTTATCTAACTTAAAATCATACTTATACAAACAAATCTTAGTAAGTATAAGATTAAATATTCCTAGCCAGAACATTCGCTATCAGCTTCGTGAGCAAATGGATTTTGCTGTTATTCTTTATAATAAAGGATTATACAAACAGAGTTTGAAAATTTTAGACAAAACAAAACAGCAGGCTCTTGAAAATGATGAAAAATATATGGCCTACGAAATTGTGGAGTTCGAAAAATTAATCGAATCACAATATATTACACGAAGTATTCAAGGTCGCGCCGACGAATTAGTCGTTCAGGCGAAAGAATTGAATTATAGAAATACAATTTCAAGTAAACTTTCGAACTTATCGCTTCAGTTGTACGGAATCATGCTAAAAACGGGTTACGTAAAAAGTGATGAAGAATATAAATATATTGACGATTATTTCAATAGACATATTGCAAAATTAGATGAAAGTAAATTTGGCTTTCGCGAAAAATACTGGTTTTACAATGCAAGTCTTTGGAGAAGTTTTCTTGTTCAGGATTTTTTGGCTAGTTATAAATTTGCCTATAAATGGGTAAGATTATTTTATGATAATCCAAACATGATTTATCTGAATCCTGTGTTTTTCTTGAAAGGAAATCATTATTTCTTAGAATCACTTTATATGCTAAAGTATAAATCGAATTTCAAGAAATATTTGAATCTTTTTGAAGAAACTATAGCTGATCCGAAATTCCCTGTAAATGATAACATTGCATCACTATCATTTCTTTATGTTTACAACAATAAGTTAAATCTGCATATCTTAGAAGGTACTTTCGCGGAAAGCGAATATTTGATTCCTGAGATTTTAAATAAACTAAAATTACACAGTGAACATCTTGATGAACATCACGAAATGCTGTTTTTCTATAAAATCGCTTCTATTTATTTTGGTAACGAAAAATACAATGAATGCATCAATTATTTAGACAAAATCATCAATAACAAGAATTTGACGATGCGTGAAGATTTAATGTGTTTCGCAAGATTGTTGTCTCTGATTGCGCATTATGAACTTGGAAAAGATTACTATTTAGAAAATCATTTAAAAAGCACGTATAAGTTTTTATTGAAAATGAATGACTTACACGAAGTTCAAAAGGAAATCATCAAATTCTTAAGAAACTTAAATAACTTCTATCCTGCTGACATTAAAAAAGAATTCAAGAAGATGCATTCGCGTTTCGTAGAACTTGAAAAAATTACATACGAAAAGAGAGCTTTCCTTTATCTTGATATTATTTCGTGGTTAGAAAGTAAAATTGAAAATCGAAAAATCGCTGATATTATTAAGGAGAAAGCGAAGCTTAATAATCGATAATTTTTTAAAATCCCAATAAAAAAGGCGTTAAGAATAAGTTCTTAACGCCTTTTTTATCATTTCGATGAACGAGAAATCTTCGCAAGAAATTCTTCAATCTTTGTCGAGCCACTTGTGGAGATTTCTCCTTCGTCGAAATGACAAAACTATAGTAAAACTATAAGCAAAAACAAACCCGACAGATTTTAAAAACCTGTCGGGTTTACTATTTATAAAACTCCAAATGGGAATTTCCCTAAAACTTATTCTACAATATTAGAAGTCGTTACATAGAAATCTTTATCAACTTCCAGTTTTCTGTCCTCGTTTGTTGTTTTAACCGATTGCCATTCTGTTGTTGGTTTCAGCCAAGTTTCAACACCGTTTAATTTCACTCTTACTGGCATATCAAATTTAGATACGCAGTTTGTCCAGTGGTATCCGAAAGTTCCGTTTTTAAACATATATTCAAAAACTGGAACTTGAGTTGTAGTCAAATATTGAGCAAAAACTCTATTGAAATTAATTCCAGATTGCTCATTTATATAATCCTGAATCTGTTTTCCTGTAACTGTTTGATGATAAAAAGTCTTATTCATACCTCTTAAAATCGATTTCCATTTTGCATCATCATTAATTACCTGACGAATCATGTGAAGCATTGAAGCTCCTTTTGGATACATATCTCCAGATCCTTCATTGTTTACATCATAATGACCAATAATCGGAGTATCATTTTTAATATTTTTTCTACATCCAATTACATATTCTGCAGCAGCTTCTTTTCCGTAATAATATTCTACGAAAAGGCTTTCAGAATAATTCGTAAAACTCTCGTGAACCCACATATCAGCGATATCTTTGTAGGTAATATTGTTTGCATACCATTCGTGACCAGATTCGTGAATAATGATAAAATCAAATTTCAATCCCCAACCTGTACCGCTTAAATCGCGTCCTAAATAACCGTTTTTGTATTGGTTTCCATAAGTTACAGAACTTTGGTGCTCCATTCCTAAATACGGAACTTCAACCAATTTATAACTATCTTCGTACCAAGGATATGGCCCAAACCAGCTTTCAAAAGCTTTCAGCATTTTTGGAGCATCTTTAAATTGTTCTTTAGCTAAAGCCAAATTATCTCTCAAAACATAATAGTTGCAATCTAAATCTCCTTTTTCTCCTTTAAAAACTTCAGAGAAATTAACATAATCTCCAATATTGATGTTTACACCATAATTGTTGATTGGGTTAGAAACATACCAATTGAACGTTTTAGTTCCGTCTTTTTCTTTTTTAACGCTTTTTAATCTTCCGTTTGAAACTTCCGTTAAATCACCAGGAACATTCACGCTGATTAACATATTTTCCACTTCATCATACATGTGGTCTTTACACGGCCACCAAACGCTCGCGCCTAAACCTTGGCAAGATGTAGCAATGAAATCTTTTCCGTTTTTATCTTTTTTCCAAGAGAAACCACCATCCCACGGAGCTCTAACCGCTTCTTTTGGTTTTCCTTCAAAGAAAACAACGATTTCTTTTGTATCGCCAACTTTTTGCTTTTCGTTTAAAGTGATAAAGAAAGCATTCCCGTCTCTTTCAAACTTTAATTCTTTGCCGTTTTGCGTTACTTTGGTGATATTCATCGGTTCTTGCAAATCGATTTGCATACGGTTGTTTTCTGTTAAAACAGTATAACGAACTGTATTTGAACCCGAAATAGATTTTTCAGATGGTTTAACCTTTACATCAAGGTGATAATATTTTAGATCCCACCAAGCTCTTTCTTTCGTAATGCTTCCGCGTAAAGTGTCTTGATGTGTAAAAACGGTTTCTGACTTATTTAAAAGTCCCTGAGCATTGGCAGTAAAACCAATTAGAAAAGCAGTTAAAATGCTTCCAAAGTAATTTTTCATTGGTTAGAATTATAAAATAAATAAAGTATTCGAACTTAATCTGCAACAAATGTAAACATTCGAATTAAGTTTTCTAAAATTTTATGATTTCTCTATAAAATCAAACCCAATAAATTAAAAATCTATTGGGTTTAGCCGATTATTCTTAAAGAAATCTAATTTGTGATATTAGATTCTGTCACGTAAAAATTTTTATCTACAGTTAAATCTGTTTTTTCGCTATTCAAATCTATAGTATGCCAATCAGTTGTTGGTTTTAGCCAAATTTCAACTCCGTTTAATGTAACTTTCAAAGGAAGATTGAAATTTTCTACAGCATTTATCCAATGATAAACCAATTTTTTATTTTTAAAATAATATTCGAAAGTCGGCACTTGCGGTGTTCTCAAATATTGATCGAAAACTGGACTTAAATCTATACCAGATTCTTTGCTTATAAAATCTTCAATCTGCTTTGTTGTAACGGTTTGATGATAAAAAGTCTTATTCATTCCTCTCAAAATCGATTTCCATTTTGCATCATCATTAATTACTTGACGAATCGTGTGAATCATGTTAGCCCCTTTTGGATACATATCTCCAGAACCTTCTCGGTTTACATCGTAATACCCAATAATTGGTTTTTTATTTGAAATCATTTTTCTGATTCCTCTCACGTATTCATTTGCAGCATCTTTTCCGTAATAATATTCAATAAATAAAACTTCAGAATAAGTTGTAAAGCTCTCATGAATCCACATATCAGCAATGTCTTTATACGTGATATTGTTCGCAAACCACTCGTGTCCAGACTCGTGAATAATGATATAATCAAATTTCAATCCCCAACCTGTACCACTTATGTCATTACCGTTGTGACCATTCTGATAATTGTTTCCGTATGTTACAGAACTTTGGTGTTCCATTCCTAAATACGGAGCTTCAACCAATTTATAACTGTCTTCATACCAAGGATAAGGTCCAAACCAGCTTTCAAAAGCTTTCAGCATTTTTGGAGCATCTTTAAACTGTTCTTTTGCTTTAGCCAAATTATCTCTCAAAACATAATAATTGCAATCCAAATCGCCTTTTTCTCCTTTATATTTTTCTGAGAAATTAACGTAGTCTCCAATATTGATATTTACACCATAATTGTTTATCGGATTGGCAACATACCAGTTGAAAGTTTTAGTTCCATCTTTTTGTTTTTTAATGCTTTGTAACCTTCCATTTGAAACATCGGTTAAATCTCCTGGAACATTCACACTGATCAACATATTTTCAACTTCATCGTACATATGATCCTTGCAAGGCCACCAAACGCTCGCGCCTAAACCTTGGCAAGATGAAGCTATAAAATCTTTTCCGTTTTTATCTTTTTTCCAAGTAATTCCTCCATCCCAAGGCGGACGAACCGCTTCTTTTGGAACACCGCCAAATGAAACTACAATTTCTTTAGTTTCTCCTACCTTTTGATTTTCTGTTAAAGTAATAAAGAAAGCATTTCCGTCTCTTTCAAATTTCAATTCCTTTCCGTTTTGAGTAACTTTCGTAATATTCATCGGCTGTTGAAGGTCGATTTGCATACGATTGTATTCCGTCAAAACAGTATACCGCACCGTATTTGATCCCGAAATTGTTCTGTCTGCCGGATTCACCTTAATATCAAGATGATAATATTTCAAATCCCACCAAGCTCTTTCTTTTGTAATGCTTCCGCGTAATGTGTCCTGATGTGTAAAAACCGTTTCTGACTTCTTTAAAAGTCCCTGTGCATTGGCTGCAAAACCAATTAGGAAAGCAGTTAGAATGCTTCCAAAATAATTTTTCATATTCAAAAAATTGGAGTAAAATATTTCGCTAAATTTTAACAAATGTAAACATTCAAGTTAATTTTTTGTTTTTTATTATTTAAAAATGCTCTTGGAATCAAATATTCTTCTCTATTTTAGCTTTTGAATTATATTTTACGTTTTATGAAATTATCTAGTTTTATTATTGCCACATTTTTTATCTGCCAGTTACCCATTTATTCACAAACAATTCCCATTCATAAGACAAATAAAAAAATAACTATTGACGGAGATCTAACAGATTGGAAAACACCTTTTCTGGGTCCGTTTGTAATTCATAACACAGGAGAAAAAGCCACTCAAAACACTTTTGTTTCACTTTCGTGGAATAAAAAAAATCTTTATATCGCTTATAAATGCACTGATTCTAAAATTGTTGGAGCTCCAAAAATAAAAGACACAGAGATTTTTTATACAGATGACTTGGTAGAAATTTTTCTTGATCCAGATGGAGATGGCAAGAATTATATTGAAATTGGGGTAAATGCATTTTCTACCAACTACGATTTGCTTTTAAAATGTATTTCCGAAGAATGCGGCGGATGGAATACTTCAATGGATTTTAATATAGCCGGCTTAGAATCAGTCAGCAAAATCACTAATGACGGATATGTTGTAGAAATTAAAATTCCTTTTTCTAGCCTTGAAAAAGCAGAAAACAGCGGTTTTACAAAACCTAAAATCGGAACCAAATGGAAAGCAAATACTTTTAGAATTGATTACGGTAACACAACAGAATATCTTGCATTACAGCCTTATAAGAGTTTAAAATTTGGCTTTCATCAGCCTCAAGAATTTGCTGTTTTTGAGTTTGTTAAATAGCGTTTAATAAATTGAAATTGTTGATATTCTATTACTTTAAAATATTCTGCATTACCAGCCAAATAATCAAAAGATGAGTTAGTCATTTTCATTTCATAAACTTCAAAGATTGATTTATTTCGAACAAAGTACAAATTTGTATCAAACCTGTAATTTAAATCCCCATGGCATTTATATGTATCTAAAAACATAGTAATACCTTTCTTTAAAACTGTTGGATTCGAAAGTTCTTTTGGAAGAAAAATATCTAGAAAAACATTATTATCTACATATAATTCTCCCGTACTTTCATTAATTGGATAAAAATTCCCATATGGTGATTTTTCTAAAAACAAAATCATTCGCTGCCCAGACTTTAATTCCTTCATTCTTGGATCACATAGCCATTCTTTCCAAATTGCTACATTAATTTTTGTGCTAGATTTCCCTTTAATAAATTGACTTATCGTGAACTCATATTCATTCTTTGAAACCTTAGAAATAGTTCCATCAACAATCAAAACAGCTTTAGAAACGACCAAAGAATATGGCATTACATTTTTCTTAAACCCGTAATTAAACACAGAATAAAGCAATAATAGCAAACAAAAATAAAGTCTCATAAAGTTCTTATTAAGAAATTAAAAATACTTTTTTTTTTAGATATAAGACATAAAAAAATCGTATTATGGCAGTCATAATACGATTTGATTTATTTGAAAAGAAAAGTTCAAAAAACTACTTCTGACGTTTCTTCAAAACTTCAACAACATCATTTAGTTGATATCCTTTGGCTTGAAGCAGAATTAAATAATGAAAAAGCAAATCTGCGCTTTCGCTAAGAAACAAATCATCATTATCATCTTTTGCTTCAATAACCACTTCTACAGCTTCTTCACCGACTTTTTGAGCAATTTTATTGATTCCTTTTTCGAATAATGAAGCAACATAACTCTTCTCTGAATCAGCATTTTCTCTTCTAGTTTTGATCGTATTTTCTAATTGAGAAATAAAACCATAATTAGCAGAATTCGGTTCTTGCCAGCACGTATCTGCGCCCGTGTGACACGTTGGTCCAACAGGTTTTGCTTGAATCAAAAGCGTGTCGCCATCGCAGTCGTTTTTAATGCTTACTAAGTTTAAAAAGTTACCACTCTCCTCACCTTTTGTCCAAAGTCTTTGTTTGGAACGGCTAAAGAAAGTTACTTTCTGAGTTTCTATTGTTTTTTGAAGCGATTCTTCGTTCATATAACCCAGCATCAAAACATTTTTTGTTTCTGAATCCTGAATGATCGCCGGGATTAATCCGTGTGCGCTTTTGATATCGATTTCCATTTTAATTTTAGATTTTTTGATTTCAGATTTTAGAATTACCTAAATATCTTAAATTATTTTCTTGTTTATATCTTCTTACCTCTATTAAAGCCTTACTTCGATACCATTATTTCTTAATTCTTGTTTCAAAGCTTTAATTTCGATTTCTTTAAAGTGAAAAACACTTGCCGCTAAAGCCGCATCAGCTTTTCCTTCTTTAAACGAATCTACGAAATGTTTAATGTTTCCAGCGCCTCCCGAAGCAATAATCGGAATATTTACTAGTTCCGAAAGTTTAGCCAAAGCTTCATTTGCAAAACCGTTTTTTGTACCGTCATTATCCATCGAAGTGAATAAAATTTCGCCAGCTCCACGTTCTGCGACTTCAACAGCCCAATCGAACAAATTTAATTCTGTTGGCACTTTTCCGCCAACTAAATGCACAATCCATTGTCCGTCAATTTGTTTAGCATCGATAGCAACGACAACACATTGACTTCCAAATTTTTGAGCCAAATCATTAATCAATTGCGGATTTTTTACTGCCGATGAATTAATCGAAACTTTATCGGCACCGTTATTTAGCAGAATATCAACATCTTCAACAGATGAAATTCCACCACCAACCGTAAACGGAATATTGATTTTCTCCGCCACGCTTCGCACCATATTTACAAGCGTTTTACGTCTTTCTTCGGTTGCTGAAATATCCAGAAAAACTAGTTCGTCCGCGCCTTCAGCCGAATAAATTTCAGCCAATTCCACGGGATCTCCGGCATCTCGTAAATCAACGAAATTAACGCCTTTTACCGTTCTTCCGTTTTTTATATCTAAGCAAGGTATGATTCTTTTTGCTAACATTTTCCTAATGTGTCAATTTGTAAAATTAGATAATGTGTCAATTAGAAAATCAGATAATTGTTTAGCAACTGCGTAAAATTATCTAATTGCCTCATTTTCTCATTTACTAATTATATAGTTTTCTAGTTGTTTTAAGCTGATTCTTCCTTCGTAAATCGCTTTCCCGATAATTGTTCCTTCACAGCCTAATTCAGCTAATTTTGGCAATTCATCGAAAGTTGAAATTCCACCTGAAGCAATTAATTTTATTCCTTTAGCTTCCGCTAAAATTTTGCTGTATAAATCAAAACTTGGACCTTGAAGCATTCCGTCTTTTGCAATATCAGTACAGATAACATACTGAATTCCTTTTGATTGATAATCTTGAATAAATGGCACTAAATCTTCATTTGATTCTTCTAACCAACCAGAAACTGCGATTTTTTCATCTTTCGCATCAGCACCTAGAATGATTTTTTCTGTTCCGTATTCAGAAATCCATTTTTCGAAAATTGCTCTGTTTTTTACTGCAATACTTCCTCCAGTAATTTGGTTTGCACCGCTTTCAAAAGCAATTCTCAAATCATCATCCGATTTTAATCCACCGCCAAAATCAATTTTTAAGCTGGTTTGCGTAGCGATTTGCTCTAATATCTTATAATTGACAATTTTACTCGATTTTGCGCCATCAAGATCTACTAAATGCAGATATTCAATTCCGTGCGCTTCAAATGATTTCGCCACTTCAAGCGGATTTTCATTGTAAATTATCTTGGTATCATAATCACCTTTGGACAAGCGAACGCATTTTCCGTCAATGATATCTATGGCTGGTATTATTCTCATTTTTATTATTTTAGATTTTAGAGTTCAGATTTTAGGCTCTCCAAAAATTGATATTTTGATTGATTTTTGATGTTGAAATTGAATTTTACATTTTCAAAAAATTTCCAAGGATTTTCTCTCCAACATCACCGCTTTTTTCTGGGTGAAATTGCGTTCCATAAAAATTATTTTTTTGCAAAGCCGATGCATATTCAACATCATAATTGGTTTTAGCAACTGCATATTCGCAATTTGGCGCATAAAAACTATGAACCAAATACATGAATTCATTTTCAGAAATTCCTTTAAACAAATCGGTTTTTAAATCATAAATCTGATTCCAACCCATTTGAGGCACTTTTACGTTATTTGAAAATTTCAAAACATCAACATCAAAAACCCCCAAACCTTCTGTATTTCCTTCTTCAGTTTTATTACACATCAACTGCATTCCAAGGCAAATTCCTAAAACAGGTTGTTTCAATTGCGGAATCAAATTATCTAATCCGCTTTCGCGAAGTTTTGTCATCGCCGAACTCGCCTCGCCCACGCCAGGAAAAATCACTTTGTCCGCTGCTTTAATTTCGTCTGGATTATTACTCAAAACTGCCTTAAAACCCAATCTTTCAATAGCAAACATAATGCTCTGAATATTTCCTGCTCCGTAATTTATAATTACTATTTTCATTTTGTTTTTTTGTTTGTTTTGTTTCAAGTTTCAAGTTTAAGGTTTCACGTTCTGCTGAGAAACTTGAAACCTGAAACTTGAAACAACTTTTAAAGCATTCCCTTCGTTGAAGGCAAAATCATTTTTTCGGTATCTCTTTTTACGGCAACTTTTATTGCTTTCGCGAAAGCTTTAAAAATTGCCTCGATTTTGTGATGTTCGTTGATTCCTTCTGCTTTGATATTTAAGTTGGCTTTTGCACCGTCTGTGAATGATTTGAAGAAATGATAAAACATTTCTGTTGGCATTTTCCCAACCATTTCACGCTTGAATTCCGTCTCCCAGATTAGCCAGTTTCTTCCTCCGAAGTCGATTGCAGCTTGTGCTAAACAATCGTCCATTGGCAAGCAGAATCCGTAACGTTCGATTCCTAATTTATTTCCTAACGCTTTCGCAAAAACTTCTCCAAGAGCAATTGCCGTATCTTCGATTGTATGATGTTCATCAACTTCTAAATCGCCTTTTACAGTAATTTCTAAGTCCATTTGACCGTGACGTGAGATTTGATCTAGCATATGATCGAAAAACGCAATTCCGGTATCAATTTTACTTTTTCCTGTTCCGTCAAGGTTTAAGTTGATATAAATATCGGTTTCGTTTGTTTTTCTTGTAATTGATGCCGAACGCGCTTCTAATTTCAAGAACTCATAAATAGTTTTCCAATCCATTGATTGCAAAACTATTGTATCGTTTAATTCTTCACGTTTAGATGAAATCTCATTGCTTCCAACTCCATCTGTATCGTTCATGAAAATGGCTTTTGCCCCTAAGTTTTTAGCCAATTCAACATCCGTCAAGCGATCTCCTAAGACAAAAGAGTTTTCTAAATCATATTCTGGATTATTCAAATATTTAGTCAACATTCCAGTTCTTGGCTTGCGTGTTGGAGCATTTTCCTCTGGAAAAGTTCTGTCAACGAAGATTTCATCAAAAACAACTCCTTCATTTTCAAAAGCTTTTAAAATGAAATTTTGCGTTGGCCAAAACGTGTCTTCAGGAAAACTATCTGTTCCAAGTCCGTCCTGATTCGTCACCATTGCTAATTCGTAATCTAATTCGTTAGCAATTTTAGCCAGATATTGAAATGCTTTCGGATAAAATTCTAATTTATCTAAGCTGTCTAATTGATAATTTTCTGGTTCTAAAACAATCGTTCCGTCACGATCGATAAAAAGTACTTTTTTCATAATTTATATTTTCTGTCGCCACGAATTACACTAATTAGCACGAATTTAATTAGTGTAATTCGTGGCTAACATTTTTAGCTTAATGATTTCAATTCTTTAATTACAACCGCATTTTCTTCTTTTGTTCCGATTGTAAAACGAAGACAATTTTCGCATAAAGGTTGTGTTGTTCTGTTACGAATTACAATTCCTTTTTCAATTAACTGATCGTATCTTTTATTAGCGTCATCAACTTTTGCTAAGATAAAATTAGCTTCCGTTGGATATACTTTTTCCACAAAAATTACTTCAAGCAATACTTTAAGCAACTCTTCTCTTTGTTCAATAATTGAAGCTATTTCCTTTTTTATTTTATCAGAATCTCTTAAACGCTCGATTGCTCTTTGTTGCGTTAATTCATTAACATTATAAGGTGGTTTGATTTTATTCAAAATTGAAATCACAGCTTCAGAAGCATAACAAACTCCCAAACGAATTCCTGCCAAACCATATGCTTTAGAAAGCGTTTGTGTAATCACCAAATTTGGATATTCGTCTATTTCTGTTAACCAACTTTCTTTTTCAGAAAAGTCAATATAAGCTTCATCAATCACAACTAAACCTTTAAAGTTTTGAAGCAATTTTACCACGCTTTCATCTGAAAAAGAATTTCCTGTTGGATTATTTGGCGAGCATAAAAAGATAATTTTTGTATTCTCATCAACTGCTTCTAGAATCTTTTCTACTTGTGGCTGAAAGTCTGTTGACAGTAGAATTTCTCTATTTTCAACAGCATTGATGTTCGCTAAAACGCCATACATTCCGTAAGTTGGCGGAAGCGAAATAATATTATCTTTATTAGGTTCGCAAAAAGCTCTAAAAAGTAAATCTAGAACTTCATCGCTTCCGTTTCCTAATAGAATCTTATTTTGTTTTACTAAATTATTTTTAGCTAAAATGGCTTTAACCGAATTCTGTTGTGGATCTGGATAACGATTTACTCCATTTTGAAACGGATTTTCATTAGCATCCAAAAAAATCATTTCGGCTGTATCAAAATCTTCAAACTCATCTCTCGCAGACGAATACGGTTTTAAAGATTTTACGTTTTCACGTGTTATTGTATTTATATCGAAGGTACTCATTGTCTTTTCTTTTTTAGATTTATAGAAGAAAGAAGCAAGAGGAAAGACTTTTTATCTTGCTTCTTTCTTCTTTTCTCTACTTTCTCTTTCTTACTCTAAACTCTTTAATCTTAAGGTCACGGCATTTTTATGCGCTTGCAAACCTTCAGCTTCTGCCATTGTTTCAATAGCTTTTCCTATATTTTGAATCCCTTTTTCAGAAATCTTCTGAAATGTCATTGATTTCATAAAACTATCTAGATTTACTCCACTATAATTCTTTGCATAACCGTTAGTTGGCAAGGTATGATTGGTTCCCGAAGCGTAATCTCCAGCACTTTCAGGAGTGTAATTTCCAATAAAAACTGAACCTGCGTTTACGATTCCGTTACAATAAAAATCATCATATTTAGAGCAGATTATAAAGTGTTCTGGGCCGTATTCGTTTATTAAATTTAAAGCGATTTGATCATTCTCAACATAAATTAATTTTGAATTTTCGATTGCTTTTTCTGCGATTGCTTTTCTTGGAAGAACTTCTAATTGAGATTGCACTTCTTTTTCTACGTCATCAATCAGTTTTTTTGAAGTTGAAACTAAAATCACTTGACTATCTGTTCCGTGTTCTGCTTGAGACAATAAATCTGAAGCCACAAAAGCAGGAACCGCAGTATCATCAGCAACAATCAATAATTCTGAAGGACCAGCAGGCATATCAATTGCAACACCAAACTGAGTAGCCAATTGCTTTGCAACCGTTACAAACTGATTTCCTGGTCCGAAAATTTTATACACTTTAGGAATTGACTGTGTTCCAAAAGTCATTCCTGCGATCGCTTGAATTCCGCCAACTTTTAAAATTTTAGTTACACCACATAAATTCGCTGCATATAAAATTGCTGGATTAATTTTTCCTTTTTTATCTGGCGGAGAACACAATACGATTTCTTTGCAACCTGCAATTTCAGCTGGAACTGCCAACATTAAAACAGTCGAAAATAAAGGCGCTGTTCCTCCGGGAATATATAAACCAATTTTCTGAATTGGTCTTTTCTCTTGCCAGCAGTTTACTCCTTCAATTGTTTCAACCGAAATTCTTTCTGTTTTTTGGGCGTTGTGGAATTTATAAATATTGTCTTTTGCTAATTCAATAGCTTCTTTCAATTCGTTTGGAATCAAACTAATTGCTTCGTTGATTTCATCTTGCGAAACTTCATAGTTATCTTGAGAAATTCCGTCAAAAATCGAAGTATATTTCGCCACAGCTTCATCTCCTTTTCTCTGAACTTCTTTAAAGATTTCTTTAACCGTAACTTCTATATCATCAACAGTTTTAGTTGGTCTTTTTAATATTTCTGACCAGATTTCTGGTTTTGGATTGTCTATTTTATTCATAATCTTTTAATATTAAATTCCGAATTTCTAAAATCCCAAATTCCAATTCTTTGTTTTAAAATTTTAATCCTAAACATGGAATTTGGAATTTAAAAATTGAATTTTCTTTTTACAGTACCATTTTCTCAATTGGACAAACTAGAATTCCTTCTGCACCAACTTCTTTTAATTGATCAATAACGTCCCAAAAAGTGTCTTTATCAATTACAGAGTGAACGCTGCTCCAACCTTCTTGTGCCAACGGAAGAACCGTTAAACTTCTCAAAACTGGAAGGATTTTTCCAACAGCTTCGATTTTGTCGTTTGGAACGTTCATTAAGATATATTTCGAATTTCTAGCTCTTAAAACTGCTTGAATTCTGAATTTTAAAGTATTAATGTGTTTTTGAATTTCTGGAGAAACTTTTGGAGAAACTGCTAAAACAGCTTCACTCTTCAAGATTACTTCAACTTCTTTTAAGTTGTTTTTGAAAAGTGTGCTTCCGCTTGAAACGATGTCGACAATAGCATCTGCAAGTCCGATATTTGGTGCAATTTCCACAGAACCAGAAATTTGGTGAATATCTACAGTTATACCAAATTTACCAAAAAATTCATTAACCGTGTTTGGATATGAAGTTGCGATACGGAGGTTTGCTAAATCTTGAACCGAATTGTATTCAAAAGTTTTAGGAACAGCTACAGAAACTTTACATTTTGAGAATCCTAATTTTTGAACTACCTCAATTCCTTTTCCTTTTTCTACCAAAAGATTGTCACCAACAATTGCTAAATCTACTACTCCATCAATTAAATACTGAGGAATATCTGAATTTCTAAGATACAGAACTTCAAGAGGAAAGTTAGAAGCTTCGGCTTTTAATTGATCGATTCCGTTGTTGATTGAAATGCCGCAGTCTTTTAAGATTTGAATGCTGTCTTCGTTTAGACGACCTGATTTTTGAATTGCAATTTTTAAAGTACTCATTTTTTTAGTTGTTTGTTTGGATTAATAGTTTGAGTACAAAGAGAGCTTGAAATAAAAAACCCGTTTGATGTACTCAAACGGGTTTTAAAATATGATGATTTACACGCATACCATTAACACATCGCTTGAGAGCAATAATGAAAATGATGATGATGTAATTGAATTGAAATCATGATTTGTTTTTGTTTTTCTTCTTTGATTCGGTTGCAAATATACTAGATAAAATAATTAAAAAGCAATTTTTATTTTAACTTAACGAGAGTTTATTGTTAAAAAACGTTTTAGACAGCATTTTAGCTAATGATTTTAAATTACTTTAACGAATTATTATATTCTTCAAAAACCAACAATACTCGAGTTCCCTTTCCTATTTCGCTTTCAATTTTAAATTTAATCTGAAGCAAATCTGTCATTCTTTTCACAATAAATAAACCAAGTCCGGTACCTTTAATTTCTGAGTGATTCAACGAATCTGACCTGAAAAACGGATTTAAAATTGATTCTAAATCTTTCTTTGCAATTCCGATTCCTTGATCTGAAATGTTGCAGATAATTTTATTATTTTCTCTTGATAACGAAACCCTAACTTCACTATCCGGTTTTGAATATTTCACAGCATTTGAAATAATATTTCGCAGAATCGTTACCGCTAAATAATTATCTGAATAAATATAAAATTCTTCTGAAGCATCTAAAGTAACATTTATTCTTCCCGATTTAATCTTCTCTGAATTCAATTTCAGGACGTCTAAAACTGCTGCATTTAAATAAATTTTTTCTTTAAGAATGTTTTGTTTTTGATTCTCAAAACGAGCCATCATAAGCAGTTGATCTACAAGAGAATTCAGGTGGTCAACTTCATTAATACAGTAATTAATTTTTTCTTCGTATTCCTTGCTATCTCTAGGTTTACGTATCAATACTTCAAGTGTTCCTTTAATAACTGTAAGGGGCGTTCTTAACTCATGTGAGGCATCAGATGTGAACTGTTTTTCACGTTCAATAGCATCTTCTATTCGGTTCAATAAATTATTAATTGTTTTAGAAAGCGTAAACAATTCGTCCCTAGTTTTTGGCAACGGAATCCTTGCTTTCAGATTGTCTTTTGTAATGATTTTCGAAGTCTGAATAATACTATTTATCGGCTTAATGCTTCTTCCTGCGTAAAATCTCGCCAAGAAAAACAAAATCAAAAGAATGATTGGAAAAGTAATTAATAAGGTATCCATCAAATTATCCAAAACCTTGGAGGAATCGGATAGAGACATTGCAATAATTAAATAGCCAATTTTCCTTGATTCCACATGAAGCGGAACTTGAATCTGGCGGATTTTATTTCCTAATAATTTAGTATCAAAAAGCTGAAAATGATCTTTATTTTCATGAAAAATTAGTTTCTCATTTTTTAAATTAGGAGACTTTTCTATTATTTTCTTATTCAAATCTAAAAACTGAACGAATACAGGATTTACATCAACAGAATTATGTTCTCTTTCCTCCCATTCTTCAGCATCCATGAAAATTACAACACCATTTTCAATTTTTAATTCTTTTAAATGATCTTGAACTTCTATGTTTAAGTTTTCATCAATATGGTTATAAACCGTCAGTTTTACAATAAAATAAATAGCAGAAAAGACTGCCAAAACCAAAAGTCCGGTACCTACAATGTAATTTAGTGCAATTCTATTCTTAAAAGATAATGATGTCATTTTGTTAATCATTGGCGATATATCCAATGCCGCGGATAGTTTTTATATAATCTTCTTCAATTTTGAGATTGAGTTTTTTTCGAATTGCATTCATAAAAACATCAATAACACCAGTATCGTACTCAAAATTGATTTCCCAGACATCTCTTAGAATCTGATTTCTCGTGCAAACTTTTCCTTTATTCTGAATTAAATAAGCCAATAATTCGAATTCGCGTTGTGTAAGCGAAATTTCCTCTTCCCCTTTTAAAACAATGTGTCTGGATAAATCCATCGTTATGTTTCCAAGTGTTAAGGTTTCAGTTTGCTGTTTATTTCTAAAGTGAACTTTAATTCGCTCGACCAATTCCTCGAAGCTAAATGGCTTTTTGATATAATCGTTTGCTCCAGCTTTTAAACCTTCGATAGTTTCCTGAACAGTATCTTTTGCAGTTAAAAAAATAATTGGCGTAGTTTGATCTTTAACTCTAATCGCCTTGCACAAATCAAGACCATTGATTTTTGGAAGCATCCAATCTAAAAGAATCAAGTCAAATTTCTGATCTTGAATCACTTCAAAACCTTTAGAACCATCGGCCGCAGTGGTAATTTGATAGCCTTCTTCTTGCAATCCTTGTTTAAGAAATTGGACAATTCCTACTTCGTCTTCAACTATTAAAATATGCATTTATCGTATCTGATTAAAATTTGAACTTCATTTTTCAATTCAAAGATAGATAATTTAGCTCTCAGAAATAGTCCAATCTGCCAATAAATGAACAAAATCAGCATCTTAAGCAAACATTAAGTTAATGTTAAGTAAGGTAAAAGTTGAACTTAATCTGGCGTTAATGAATCGTAAGTAATTTTGTAAAAAAAATAAACTGATGAATTTTTACAAAAAACTTTCGCCTTTTTACAGCCTTACATTACTATATTTTATCGTGAGTTTTACTCTTAGAATAGTATTACTTTTTCATCCGATCACTCAAAGTTCTTTTACAATTACGGAGAGTTTGAAGATATTTTCATTAGGTTTAGTATCAGACTTTTTCGTTTTTGTTCTGGCTTCAGCTTTCTTGTGGCTGTATCTTATTTTTATCTCCAATTCAAAATACAACAAACCTTACGGATATATTATACTAACCGGTTTTGTTGCACTTTTAATCTATATAGCTTCCGGAAAAAGTATTTTTGATGAATACGGTGGAGCTTTGCCTAAAATTGTTTTAATTTTTGTTTCGATAAAAACACTTTTGTTTGCGCTTTTTCTTTTCTTGCCAAAACACAGAGATAAAATTAGATTCTGGCTTTTTTCTTTTGTGGTTTTCCTTTACGTTTTATTGATTCTTCAAAATGCAATAAGCGAATTTTTCTTTTGGAATGAGTTTGGTGTAAAATATAATTTCATTGCTGTTAATTATTTGATTTACACAAATGAAGTTATCGGAAACATTATGCAATCTTACCCTGTAGTTCCAATATTTTCTGCTTTGTTCATCATTACATCAACGATCACTTATTTCATCATCAAGAAATCTAGAAATTATATTGATGAAATTCCAAGTTTCAATGAAAAATTAAAAATTACAGCTATTTATGCCGTTTTATTTGTTTCGTCTTTATTAGCTGTTCCCGGATTAGCAAAAACTGAGAATTCAAAAAATGTTTTTGTTAATGAATTGCAGTCTAACGGTATCTACAAGTTCTATTTGGCATTCCAGAACAATAAATTAGATTACTTTAAATTCTACAAAACAATTCCGAATGAGAAAGCTTTTGCGATCTTAAAACAAGATATGCCTGCTATTTCAGGTAAGAACACATTAAGATTGATTAAGGAAGATTCATTGGAACAACACAAAAATGTGGTCTTAATTACAATTGAAAGTTTAAGTGCAGATTTCATGAAAATGTATGGAAACGAGCAAAATATTACGCCGTTTTTGGATAGTCTTGCTCAAAAAAGCTTGCTTTTTACAAATGTCTACGCTGCAGGAAACAGGACGGTTCGCGGGCTTGAAGCTGTAACTTTATGTTTGCCTCCAACAGCCGGAGAAAGCGTTGTAAAAAGAGAAGACAATAAAAATAAATTTTCAACTGGATCTGTTTTCCTTGAAAAGGGCTACAACGTAAAATTCATGTACGGCGGAGATGCTTTTTTTGATAATATGCAAGATTTCTATACTGGAAACGGTTATCAGATTATTGACAAATCGAGCTTCGCAGAAAATGAAGTTACTTTTTCTAACGTTTGGGGAGTTTGTGACGAAGATATGTACAACAAGGCAATTAAAGTTATGAATGCTGAGGCTAAGCAGAATAAGCCTTTCTTTAACCATATTATGACAGTTAGTAATCACAGACCTTTTACTTATCCAAACAATAAAATTGACATTCCTGGAAATATTAAATCTCGTGATGGAGGCGTAAAATATACTGATTATGCTTTGCATCAATTCTTTAAACAAGCAGAAAAACAGCCTTGGTTTAAAAATACTGTCTTTGTAATTGTTGCCGATCATTGTGCATCAAGTGCAGGGAAAACAGAACTTCCGTTGGATAAATACAGAATTCCAGCTTTGATTTATACGCCAAATATGAAGCCTGAAAAATTCAACAAATTAATGTCGCAGATTGATATTATGCCAACATTATTCGGACTTCTGAATTTTGATTATCAAAGTAAATTCTTTGGACGCGATGTGTTCAAATCAGATTATCAGCCTCGGGCTTTTATAGCGACTTATCAGGATTTAGGTTTAATAAAAGATAATGTTTTAACTATTCTTTCTCCGAAACAACAGATAAAACAATTTCAATTAAAACTTAATGAAAAAACTGGAATCTCTCCTGAATTTCAAATTCACTACGATGAAATTCCATTAAAAGTAGAAAACACCAATTTGCTTGACGAAACTATTTCTTACTATCAATCAGCTTCTTATGTTTTGAAAGAGAAAGAATATCAGTTTAAAGATATAGCTGATAAGAATAAAAAATTATATGCAAACGTTCATAATTAATACAAGAAGAAAGATAAGCTTGTTTCTTGCGTTCTTTATTTCAGAAAAATAAGTTCCACGATTTTAAACCCGATAGGCTTTTTTAAACCTATCGGGTTTACTTTGTGATCTCATTTACGACATAGTTTTGCAAAATTTATAAAAATTCTCAGTGCTCTCTGCATTAAAAAAGTAAAAGCATGTAAATATAAAAAAGCCTCAAAATCATAAAGAATTTGAGGCTTTTTTTAGATTTTCAAGTAAACTTGAAACAAATATTTTTAGTCGATTTGATTTTTCATTCCGAATAAATCTCCTTTTTGAAATAATCTTAAATCATCTTGCAAAAATTGGTAGTTTCTTTGAGTTACTGCTGGAGCATCCAAATCACTCAAATCTGGTTTTCCTGCATTTACCCATGCAGTATACCAAAAACTTGCAGTTGCTGTAATTGCTTTTTTCATTTGGCTTTCAACCATTCCATTTAATTGCTCGTGCAATTTTTTAGCATATTCATCAGAGAAAACAGCAGTATTATATCTAGTTTTCAATACATTTCCTGCAGCATCCATTTTAAATACTTTGTCTTGTGGAGTTGCAGTTCTAAGCTTTTTATCAATATCCAATAAAGGTTGAGCAAAACTGTGAGTATCATTAATCAAATCCCAAATTGCTTTATGAACATCTGTGTAATACTGAGCTTCAGGAACATTTAATTTGTAGTTTTTAACGAATAACTCTGGCAATCTGCTTTCCCAAAGTGAATGAATTCCTTTTTGGTCAGTCAATTGTCCATCGTGGTTCGCTGAAGTATGCAATGGCATGTGCGCATCACCAACATAATGTCCTAAATCTGCTGCAAGAAACAAAATTTCTGATTTGTTTTTGTCCTTAAAAGCTTTAGTCAATTTTGTCATCATCTCTTCTAAATACCAAGGTAAAATTCCATTATCATTTAAGAATTTAGCATCGTATTTTTGTTTTGCTTCTTCTAATGTCTGTGGATAAGTGTCTGCAGGACCAAAATTTTCCACGTCAAAATAATGTCTTGCACCTTCTTCTTTATAATTTAAAGCATACTTACGGATGTCTGGAACCGAAGCTTCTTGCGTAATAAAATCAATGTGATTGTAAAAAAATATCTGTAATTGTTTTGGTAAAGCCATTACAGCAGCTTTGTTAATACGCTCATGGCCAACATTTCCCCATGATAGAGTAATAAACCCAATAATCAATGCGCCGAAAGCGATTAATTTTGGTCTCATTTGGATTTTTTTCATTTGTTTTTTTATTAGAGGGAGCAAATTTAGCTTTAATTAAAGAATACGCAAAAAATACTATCATTAAGATTCAACAATTTTAGCTTTTATGATTTATGAGCCTAAAAATGAGAGAAGTTCATATTAACAATATTTTTCTTTGTATGTTTGTTTAACCAACAAATTCAATTTTATGCGCCAGATTACTTTAAATTTATTTCTATTAATTTCTGCTTTTTGCTTTGCACAAGAAACTGATTTACAGCTAAAAAATGTTAGCGATACCATATTAAATCAAAAAAGAACACTCAAAGTTTCTGATCCGTTAAACGGAGAAAAAACAATGCAAAAACTGTTTCCTGGTAATTTATATAATCTTTCTGATAAAAATACTTTCATTAGTTGGAAATGTAAATCGTGTAAACCTTCACCGTTCTTAGATGTAAATGGCGTAGAAGGCGATCAAATGTTTCCTTATACAGAAGGTGTTGCCACAAGACTTATAGCTAATATTGATTATAAAGATTCAAAAGGAAATGAATTTAAAATTTTAGCATTTAATCATTCTGTTCATGATGAAGACGGACTTCAAACAGGCCGTTTTTCTGGCGGATTGTTAGGCGTGGCAAAATTTGCAAAGAATAACAATGTTTGGGAAATGAGATCTTTTCAGCCTGCAGTTGCTGCATTTGGAGCATTTGCACGATGCCCGACTCCAAAATTGGTAGAAATTGGCGAAGATCAATTTGCGTTTACTTTAATACATGCAAATGGTGGAGCTGGTGGTGCTTATGAAGGTTATTTATATCTTATAGCAGGTTTTGGAGGTCAGTATCAGCCAATTATGGAAGTCAATAATTATCAGTTGACCAATTCTTCATTTATTTCTTGGTCTGGATCATATAAAATTGTAAATGATAATGCTAAAAAACATTTTAGAGATATTATTATCACCACAAAAGGCACTTACAATATAAAAGCAAGAGCTGAAGATGACTTTGATGTTGAATTCCCTGAAGAAATAGCTACAATGGCAAAAACCAAAAAATCATTTAGTTTTGAGATTGAAAGACGCTTCTCATTCAAAGGAAAATTTTACAAAATGATTGACAAACCAATTGTAAAATTCTCCAATGTAAAATAGTATTATCCTAAATAAAGTACTGATACTAAAGCTAAAACGGCTATAAAAATCCAAAGAAAAACACCTTGAAGCAAAGGCTTTACTCCTACTGCTTTTAAAGTTGCGAAGTTTAAAGTTGCACCAATTAAAAATAAAGTAATCGTTAAACCAATTTTTGCAATGCCAACAAAATGAGCTGTAAAAATTGTTGTTGATGGAATGTACGTGTTTACCAACATGGCTATAACAAACAAGCCAATGAAATAAGGAATTTTGATTTTTGAATTCTTGCTTTTAAATAAAAATGCAGTTAAAATAGAAATCGGAATAATCCATAAAGCTCTGGCCAATTTCACTGTTGTCGCAACCTGAAGCGCTTCTGCACCATATTTATTTGCCGCGCCCACAACAGAACTGGTATCGTGAATCGCAATCGCACACCAAAGACCAAAATCTTTTTGTGACAAATCTAATTGATGTCCAATAAACGGAAAAACAAATAAAGCGATTGAGTTTAGTATAAAGATAACTCCTAAAGCAATTGAAGTCTGGTTTTCATTTGATTTGATTACAGGAGAAATCGCTGCAATTGCGCTTCCTCCGCAAATAGCTGTTCCGCAAGAGATTAAGTGAGATGTTTTTTTCTCTGTTTTAAGCCATTTTCCTAATAGTAATCCGAAAAGTAAAGTACTGAATATGGAGAAAACCGTTAAAACAAATCCTTCTTTTCCTGCTGAAACTGCACTGTTAGCATTCATTCCAAATCCTAGACCTACTACAGAAAATTGCAGCAAAAATGTGATTGCTTTGTGATTCAATTCTACAAATGGATTTCCGAAAAGATTCACAAGTAAAACGCCTAATAAAAGTGCTATTGGCGGAGAAATAATCGAAAATAAACATAATAGAATCACAACAAGAAAAAGTACTTGTTGTAGAGATTGATTAATTTCAAATAATTGTGCTGATGTTTGTTCTTTTGTTTTCAAAATAAAGGTAATTGATATTTACCTTGCAAAGTTCTGTTGTTTATCTTGAAAACGCCAATCGTAAATTACAATCGACTATAACTTCAAGTTATAATGAGATGCCAAATTTTGAATAAATAGTTCTGATAAAGAATCTGATTTTCCTTGTAAAGTGATAATGTAAAAATATCTTTCAATTGATAATTGTTCAACATCTAAAACAATTAACTCTTTATTTTTCAACTCCTTGCCCACAGCATGAATAGACATAAAAGCAAAACAATCTGAATTTAACAAATATGATTTTATGCTTTCCGTACTTCCTAATTGCATTTCGATTTGCAGATCATTAAATTTTAATCCTGCTTTTTTTAAAGCAAATTCTATAACTTCAAGTGTTCCAGATCCACGTTCTCGGGTAATGAATTTCATTGATTTTAAATCGTTTACCGAAATTTCATTTTGTTGCACTAACGGATTTTTGCTGTTGCAGACTAAAACCAATTCGTCTTTAATAAACGGAATGTATTTTATAGATTGATTTTTAGATTGTCCTTCTACAATTCCGATTTCTATTTCTTTATTGATTAAAGCATTTTCGATTTGTTCCGTGTTTCCATTCAACAAATTGACTTTTATGTCTTTTTGCTTCTGATGAAAACTAGCCAAAACTGGAGAAATAATATATTGTGAGATCGTTGTACTTGCTCCTAATCGAAGTAAACCTTGACGTTCTTTGTTGAAAGAACTCATTTCAAAATCTATTTCGCGATAGATGTCAAAAATACTTTTAGTATATTTTAAAAGAATTTTTCCCGCTGGAGTTAATGCGATTTTAGATCCGTTTCGCTCAAAAAGCTTGGTTTTATAGGTTTCCTCTAATTCTTGAATATGCTTAGAAACCGCTGGCTGAGTGATGTATAATTCCGTTGCCGCTTTAGTAAAATTAAGGCGGAGCGCAACGGTGTAAAATACTTTTAGCCTGAAATCCATTTTTAATTATTTTGTTTGAAGTTTCAAGTTTTAGGTTTTCAAGTTCAGAAAACCTTTGAACCTTTGCAACTCTGAGGCTTTGTTCCTTTTTTAAAGCAATCCATTGTACTTTCTAACAAACCATTCAATTGTTAGTAAAGAAGCAATCAAAATCAATAACCAAACCCAATCAATAATTGGCGTTTTGCTTGAGATATTTTTCTCGATTGATTTGTATTCTTTGTTTTCTAAAAGTGAATTAATCAATTGATCAGCTTGGTTTTCGAAGAAAGCCTTTCCTCCTGTTTGCTGCGCCAATTGCTGTAATTTGGTAACATCTGGATTTACGAATTGCTTTTCAATATCAAAATCTAGAATTTCAAAATGACTTGCGTATGAAGTGTTTGAATTCAATTCTTTTACTGTAAAGTTATATTTTCCAGCTGGAAGTCCTTCTAAATTAGCTGAAAAAGAATTACTTCCTTTCAGTAAATCGTAATTTTTAGTTTGTTTAGTCGCTGCATTTACTACAGTAATTGTAAGTCTGGCTTTTTCGTCAAACTCATAATTTTTATTGAAATATTGCGCATTGATAATGATTTCTTCTCCAGAATTGTAAAAACTTTCGTGAGTTACAACCAAAGATTTTTTTGAAGTAGACGATGCTAGATATTGAATAATTTTATCTATAAAAACATCATATTTTTCAAAAGATTGATTATCAACATGGCTTTGCAAACGCCATTTCCAGCTGTTTTCTCCTAAAAGGAAAGCAGTTCTTTTTCCTTGATTTTCGGCGAAAGCCAATAAAGGCGCATTGGTAGAAACGTTTCTAATTTTTGAAGAAAGCAAAACAGATACATTTCCGTTAGTACTAATATTTCCAAACGGATTTTGTAAAGGCGGAAAATTTTCAAAACCAATATTATCTATCGCAAACAAATTAAAAGCCGATTGGAATTCACAAAGAAAATCCTCACGCTGATTACTCATTTTAAAAATCAAATTATTTTGTTGCTGATTTAAGAAATTGAAATCGGTATTATTTCCTGTTATAATAAAGGTGTTAGTTCCTTTTAATTTATTATTGTCAAAAATAGCTTTAAAAGCTGTTGTTGGCTGATATAAAACCAAAACAGAAACATCAACTAAATCATTAATCTGGTTTGGTTTAACTAATATTACTTTACGCTGTGCATTAACTTCAATAGAACGTTTTAATGCTGCAATATCCGGATGATTTATCGAAGAAACAATCGCAATAGTCGACTTTTGATCTATGATTTCTACTGCAAAATTTTTGATGTTATTATAACCATTTTTCTCTTTTGCCGAAGATTGAATGCTTGCTTTGTATATCTGCAATCCAACTTTGTCTGCTGGAAGAAGCAAATTTAAAGAAGCTGTTTTCTTTGATGGCGAAAATGAAAGTTTTTCTTTTGCGACAATAGTATTTCCTTGCGAAATGGTAAATTCTGCATTTGTTGTTTTGTCTCCTGCGTATTGCAGAAAAACTTCAACTGGAAATTTATTTTTATGAAAAGCGTATTTATTTACGTTTAACTGATTGATTTTTAAATCAAAAAAAGTGGTTGTATCTCCCACAACCAAAGGATAAACTTTATTGACAGGATCAAAACGATATACATAATCGTTTCCTGTAGTTTGATTTCCGTCGGTAACGATAACTGTCGGGAAAATCAGATTTTTGTTGATGCTTTTTAAATTTTTTGCAACTTCATCTAAATTGGTCTGATTCCCTTTAAAATCAAATTTATCAGAAGTTTTAAAATCATTATCAAATTGATAGGTTTGAATATCGAATTTTTCTTTTAACGCAGCATTCGAAACCAATTTCTGGTACAATTCGACTGCTTTTTTATCTGATTTTAAAGCAGCGATAGAACTCGAATTATCGACCACGATTGCCAAAGGCGTTTTGGTAATTTCGAGTGAGTTTTTAGAAATAATTGGATTTATCAATAAAACTAGGAGTCCGAAAATGGCTAAAAAACGTAAAAAAGCCAAAAGTATAATCACATTGGATTTACTTTTGGCTTTAAAAAAATATTGAAAATACGACAACCCACCAGCAATTACTAAAGAAAGCAATAATAAAAGAATCGTGTTTGTAGTCATATTTATTTAGTATTCAGTATCAGTTTACAGTCGTCAGATTTAAAAAAGTCAAATAATTTGACCATAAAAGTGTTCAGCTTAATCTAGAATCAGAATAGACTGAATACTAAAAACCTTTGAACCTTTGTAACTTAGTACCTCAGTACCTTAGGTAAGCATTCCTCCGCAAACATTAAGAACTTGTCCTGTAATGTAAGCACTCATATCTGAAGCTAAGAAAAGACAAGCATTTGCAACGTCTTCTGTAGTTCCTCCACGTTTCAATGGAATACCTTCTCTCCATCCTTTTACTACATCTTCGCTTAATTTTGCAGTCATCTCAGTTTCGATGAAACCTGGAGCGATTGCGTTGCAACGAATGTTACGAGAACCTAACTCAAGAGCTACAGATTTTGTAAATCCGATTGCACCTGCTTTTGAAGCCGCGTAATTTGTTTGACCAGCGTTTCCAGAAACTCCAACAACAGAACTAATATTAATGATAGATCCTGCTCTTTGTTTCAAGAAAGTTTTCTGAATCGCTTTTGTCATATTGAAAACCGATTTCAAGTTTACATCAATTACTTGGTCAAAATCTGCTTCAGACATACGCATTAACAAATTGTCTTTTGTAATTCCAGCGTTGTTGATTAAGATATCAACAGTTCCAAAATCAGCTAAAACAGCGTCAACAAAAGTTTGAGCTTCGTTAAAATCTGCTGCATTAGATTGGTATCCTTTTGCTTTAACGCCTAAACTATTTAATTCTGCTTCTAAAGCTTCTGCCGATGCAGCAGATGAGCTATATGTAAAAGCAACGTTTGCTCCATGTTTAGCAAAAACTTCTGCAATTCCTTTTCCAATTCCACGGCTTGCACCAGTAATAATTGCAACTTTTCCTTCTAGTAATTTCATATTAAGGTATTCGTTTTATTTTTTGAATTACAAATATAGATTATTTGGGCGTTTAATAAAATTTGTAATCCAAAAATTGGCTTAAGAATTTTAGATGCTGACAAAACAAAAAAAACAGCTCATAAAAATGAGCTGTTTCCCCCCAAAATAAAAAAACAAAACTAAAAAGTTTGAATGTGATTCTGCTTCGTTATAAGAAATACAATAATCATAACTATAGCCATGATTAACATTCTGCTAATTGAAGACTTAAATTCTTTTGTTTCTTCTACTTTATCATTTTTCCATTGTTTAATAAGATTCCAAATCATAAGAGGAAAAATTAACAGTAGAGAAATGTATAAATAAGGCCTTAAATATTCATAGTAGTATTCGTTAATAGCAATTAGACCTATTCCCCAAAAGAAAATTGCAATTGTTGCTGGTGTTAAAACTTTTTTAATCATAATAGCTATAAATAAGAAGTTACATTGTTTTTATATTGCAATTTAAAAGCAACTCGATTTCTGAGTTGCTTTTTCTAAGCTTAACTAATTATTGAAATGCATAAGTAGTGATTCTGAAACTGCTTGACGCACCAGTAAAAGTATAGATCGTGTTTGAGAAACCTATTTTAAAGTCTTCTTTAGTAACATATAAACCTTTTGGATCCATCAATTTGTCATCCAGATTTTTAACTAAAGCATCTGCTACTGGAACAATTGCTGTTCCGTTATGCCAAAATGAATGTTTTAAAATAATAGTTTTATTCACTGCATCTTCTGTAACGGTTACTCTATGGTAAACAGTTGCTTTTCCGCCTGTAAAACTATACATGATGTCTGCAGTACGATTATTATTAAAAGTAAATTGAACTCTATTTACTTTTGCTGCTGATGCACTGTTGATTTCATTTAGCAAAAATCTACACAACTGAGAATTTGTTGGAGCTTTTTCTAGATTCGCTGCAATGTAACCGTAAGCTGTTGCTGGAGCTCCAGTTGCTGGTAATGTCACTTTGTAATCATCTGTAAGTCTAGGTGGTGCATTTGAATACATAATAGTTGCTGTTACCCCATCTTTTCCTGTAGCAACAAAAGTATTGGTCACACTATCATAAACAAAGTCTGTAAGTTTTTGACCTTTAACCTCTAATGGGAGTTTTGTATAAGCTCCCGTTGGATTAAATGAAAATGCCAAATCAAAGCTTGTGTTATCAGCAGGATCTAATGAATAAGCTGTACCAAAACGCGCGCTTGTGTTGTAATCAAAATCATAATTTTTGGTGGCTGTACCATCATTTAGTGCTAAAATTCTAAACAATGGACTGTTCATGTCTCCCGTAATAGCTTTGATAATTGGAACATTTCCTGCTAAATCAGTCCAATCTTTTGGCGTAGCTTTTACAAAACGAAGAAAATGACTGTTTCTATTAGTCCTAAAAATAATATCTCCATTTTTTTCTCCATAGTAATAAAACTGGAAATCACCCAAATATCCTTTTGCAAGAAGTGCAGCAGTAGGATAATTGTTAGCATCTGACAAAAGATGGATTCTATTTTGCGTAGTAAAAACTAAACTTACAGTACTTCCTACTTGCATTTCGTATTGACTTTGATATACTTTTGTATCTACCTCTCCGTCTCTACCTGTAAAATCTGATGCCATATCTACTTTTCCTCCTGGCAAAAATTTAAACAAATGCGTCCATCCTCCTAATTGTGTACTATCAGTATAATAAACTGCTTTCCATCCATCTGCTGATGAAAGCAATAAATCGTTTAATTCTTTCTGGCGTCCGCTTAATCGGTCAGTAGCATTTTGATCAAACTTCGCATCAACTTCTGGGCTTGAACATGATCCCAAAAGCAAAGCTGTAAAAGCGATCATTAAGCACTTATATATATATTTTACTTTCATAATATTAATTTTTATAAAAATTTATTGTCCTTAATTGTTTATTACAGCATCTGTATTTTTTTGAGCTTCGTCTCTTAATGCGTAAAAGTCTATATTGAAAGAATCTTTATAATATTTAACTACCAAAGCTTCTTTTGCTTTAATATTAGCTTTTGCGTTAGCATCTGTAATACTTGCTAAAATGGCGTCGTACTCTGCTTTTGAACTGGTTAAGATCGTAGCCGCAGTCTCTGCAAAATCTTCGTATATATTTAATCTTGCATAACTTGTAATAAAACCTAACGATCTAGAAGTCGCAATTGACTCTACATACCAAGATGTAGTATATCCAGATGGCGTTAATTTTGCCCAAGATTGCTCGTCAAAAGGTTTGGTCTGGTTTAAAATATGTACATATTCGTGCTGAATCGTGTGAATAAATTGTGTTATACTAGCTCTGCTCTTTCTATTAAGATTATCAACTTGAAAAAGAGATACTCTTTGACCAGCTTCTGCAAGCCCAAGTGTTACAGTACCGTTTGTATTTAAGTTTACACCTCCAACAAGCACAAATTCTCTTGGAGCAATTTTCTTAACAAAATCTTTTCCTCCAATAGTGGTATAACTATCAATCCAGATTTTCTTTACAACCTCCATTGCTGGCTGTACTTTATCTCCCTGTGGAGGGTATAAGTATCTGTTTTCGTCTACCAAATTCTGGTTCCATTCGTAATAGACATTAATATTGTAAGGATTTAAGAAATTTGTTCCAATCCAATTATCTAATTCTGTTTTAGATGGTGTAGAAAAATCTAACTGACTATCTTTTGGCTGATCTTCATGTGCGCATGATGCTAGCAACAAAGCGCCTGCTATAACTACTGTTTTATATGTTTTGAATATCTTCATAATACTTTCTAATTAAAAATTTACCTAGGATTTTTTTCAATACCATTATCTGAAGCTCTAAGCGGTATTTGTAACGCTCTTCTTTTGTCGTCTTTTTCTAAGACATTAGTTCTTACCTCTTTTCCAAATTCAAGAGTAGTATGCGTTACAACAAGATTAAAACGTTTAATATCAAACCATCTAAGACCTTCGCGAATAAAATCTCTTCTTCTTGCTTCAGCAATTGCTTTGATATAAGATTTTTGAAGATCTGATAATGCATAAAATGGCGTAAATTCATTTGCAATAACAGGAAATTTATCAGTAACGATTGTTTCGTCTAATATATCTGTTGCTGCATTATATCCTGAAGTTCTAGTTCCTAAGAAGTATCCTAATTCTGTATTTACTTCAGCAATTCTGTTTTTCATTACTAATGCTTCAATACGGTTCAAATACATTTCGTCATTACTAAACAATACAGAACCAGTATAAGGTTCACCAGTACGAGATGTCAAGTTTGTGTATTTAAAATACTCATAAAGCTTTGGAACAAATACGTTTGTACCTCCAAAATATTGACCATTTGCTCTAATTAAATGAGGTTTTGCCCAAACATTAGTCTGTGTTCCAAATATTTCATCAGATCTATTTCCTGGAAGTGCAAATCTGTATGCAGCCCATCTATTTGCAATTGAATTTGGATAAGCAACCAATAAATTAGTTTCTTGTTCCACTCTTGAATATTCGATTGGCATTTGCGCAAAAGCTACTGCGTTAAAAGCTGCATAATTTCTAATTTTAGTCGGTTTAGAACCAAGTCCTTCTGAATATTCCAATACTTTGTCCCAATCACCTTTAATTAAATAAAAACGACATGCAAAGGCTTTAGCTGCTTCTACTGTAAAGTGATATTTAGGCTCTTTATACTCACTTCCAATGTATTTCATTCCTTCATTGATATCTTGCTCAATAAAGTCGAATACTTCTTTCACTGTGTTACGCTTATAAGTTACCAATAATTCTGTTTCTGGTTTAGTAATATAAGGAACTCCTAAATCTGTCGCTGCTGTTGCAGGATTATAACGGTTTGCCCAAAATGAAACCAGCATAAAATGATTGTAAGCTCTTGCTATTAACGCCTCTCCTTTTAATGCATTAAGAGTCTCTTGTCCGCCTAGTTTTTCTATAGCGTCTAAAGCCTGATTCGCAGCCGCAATTGCTCCATAAGATGCCGACCAAAATGCACTCTCACTATCTGTTCCGATTTGAGTATGCATTTCCCAGTTGTAGCTTTCCTCATTAATTACATTCAAAGATTGTTTTGATTCAGTGTCAAAAACGTTATCCGACATTGACTCCGCAATCGGAAAGTATGATCTGCTAGGATAAGCGGTAACTAATAATTCTGATATTTTTTCTGGAGTATCTATCTGTGTTCTGTTATCTGGCACTTCTGAAAGAAAATCATCACAACTGCTAATAGAAATTAGTAATAATAATGACAGTGCTATTTTTATATTTTTCATAATCAATTTAGTATTAGAATGAAATATTAATTGCAAAAGTATATTGTGCCGTAATTGGGAAAGCTACCCCTCCTGTGTTACGGAATTCAGGATCTTGTCCGTTTAATTTTTTATCTGAATAAATCAGCCAAGGATTAACCGCCGAACCTTTCAAGGTGAAAGTTGATAATCCTAATTTTCTCTTATAATCACTTGGGAATTCCCAGCTTAAAGAGACATTTTTTAAACGTACGAAATCACCACTTGCAATTCTAGCATCAGAATAATTATAAGTGTTGTAAGCAATCTGTAGATTACTATCACCATAATTTCTATTCAATAATTTATCTGCAATTACAGGAACATTAGTATAGTTTTCGTCTCCTGGGTTAATCCATCTGTTTGCAAAATCTTTTGTAAAAACTGTCTGATCTGTATATTTGTTGCTATACACAGGGTTTAGTCTTACTTTGTTTCCTCCAGATCCTACAACAAACACATATAAAGACCAACTTTTGTAGTTGAATGTATTAGCAAAACCAATAGATTTATTAGGCTCTACAGATCCTTCATATTTCAAATACTTAGTAACATCATTTGTATCTTGGAAATCAGCTTCTGTGATATTGTTTTCTGCTCCATCTTGTAAAATGAAAGTTGGAAGTCCTTCATTATTCAAACCTGTAAATTGATAAGAATATAATGAGTTTCTTGGATGACCTACTGTATTTCCTCCGTTTGTAGCAATCAAATCAAATACTGCTGGTTTGTTCGCCAATTTTGTGATTTTTTGATCGTAAACAGAAAAATTCACTGTAGTAGACCATTTGAAATCTTTTGAAACAATGTTTTGAGTAGTAAAACCAATCTCAAGACCTTTAGTTTCCATATCTGCATTGTTACCTTGCTTAATAGATTCTCCTCCAACTCCTGAAGTAATTACGTAATCAATCAAATCAAATGCTTTACGACGGTAAATATCTGTTGTAAACTGTACTCTGTTTCTAAACATTCCAAGATCAACACCAATATTGGTTTCATACTGTTTTTCCCATGTTAAATCTTTATTCTGCAAATCTTCTATACGAATTGCATTTTCTCTGTCTCCAACATTAAAACGGTCTGTAATGAAACTTTTATAAATTGCTAATGAGTTTGTTGCAGGCCCAGCTGTTGCTGTTAGACCATAAGATGCTCGAAGTGCCAATGTATTAATTGGTTCAACATCTTTCATGAAACTTTCCTCTTTCACATTCCATTTACCACTCACAGTATATGTAGGCAACCATCTAGAAGAACCTGTATCTCCTTGTCTGTTTGAACCATCATAACGACCTGTTACAGAAGCTGTATAACGACGATCGTAAGTATATCCTATTTTACCGAAGAAACCAACTGTACGCTCTCTTTCTGCACCAAACTCATAGTAAGAGTTTCCTTCGTTTACCAATTTTTCAATCAATCTAGGATCTACGAAAGAAGTAAGACCTTTTTGAAACTGAATACCAGCAGCAGTAAAGTTGTCATTATTTCTATCTACAGATCTAAACTCTGTACCAAAAAAACCTTCTAATTCGTGTTTGTCATTGAATGTATTTCTGTACGTAATACTATTTCTAACATTGTATGAAGTCATGTCATTAGTAAACTTTCTTAAAAATCCACCATTTGGCAATACAGAAACTTTTGGTGCTGTTAAATCATTTGGATTTTGATATAAAAACACGTTATCTTTTTGAATTTGAGTATTCAAAGTTTCGCCTACACCAGCATTATACGCCCCTACTACGTTTGAACCTTCATAAATTTTATGCTCTCTTGATGTATTAGCATAACGTGCTGAAGCCGTAAGGTTATAACTTAAGTTTTTGTTGATTTTATAATCTAAATCTGTTTGAAAACGAATATCATTTACTTTAATGTCTAAAGTATTATTTTCTAATTCGTTAAGAATATTCATTGGTGCCCAGTTATTTTGATAATACTCTCGGTTTCCATTATCATCATAAGGTCTTAACGTTCTGCTTGTACTTAATACATAATTAAAAGGGTTGATGTCAAAATCTCTGGTCACTTTACCAAACACAAGATCATTTTTGCTATCATAAGATCCAGGAGCATCTTGATCACGCATCGATCCTAAAGTAGATAAAGTAATATTTAATTTATCGTTGATGTAAAATGTACCTTTAATATTAGCTGATAACTGTTTTACATTATCTGCTACAGTCCATCCTGGATCTGTATAATATCCTAGAGAAGCATAAAAAGTGTTGTTTTTTCCTCCACCAGAAAAGCTTAAAGAGTGATTTTGAGTAATTGATGGTCTAAACAAAACTTTAAACCAATCAGTATTAGCCAATTCATATTTTTGTAAAAATTGATTAATATACGGCTGTTCATTTCTAATTCCGAATTGACCATTTGAACTATCATACAAATTGATCTGTTTTGCTAAAATTCCGTAAACACCACTAAATCTAGCCGTTAACGAAGAACTTTGATCCAAATAACCTTTAGTTCTCATTTCTTGAAAAACACTCATAGATTCTTGAGAATTCAAGATATCAAACTGCGTATAACTTGGTACAGTTCTAACAGTATTTTCTACAGAATAGTTTATTTTTAAAGGAGAATCTCTACGTCCTTGCTTTGTTGTAACAACCACAACTCCATTTAACGATCTTGAACCATAGATTGAAGTAGCAGACGCATCTTTAAGAATTTCAATACTTTGAATGTCATTTGCATTTAAACCTGCAACTGCAGAACTTAATAATGTAGCAGAGTTTCCAGATGCTAAATCTGCAAATGTTACATTGATAATATCTTCCTGAACCACACCATCAATAACCCATAAAGGTTTTGTATCACCAAAGATAGAAGAAGATCCACGAACAGTAATTTTTGGAGTAGCACCAAAAGATCCTGTAACGTTTTGTACCGTAACTCCGGCAGCTTTTCCTTCAATCATTCTACTCACATCTACAACACCATCAACCTTTAATTCTGATCCAGAAATTTTACTGATAGCTCCTGTAAATGTTCTTTTTGAAGTTTTTTCGTAACCTGTTGTAACTACAACCTCTTTAAGATTTTGCCCTGCCTCTGTCAAAACAACAGTTGGCGTCGGATTATCAATTCCGATTTCTTTTGTTTCCATTCCAACATAAGAAATCACAAGACGATTTACGTTAGCAGGCATTTCGATAGAAAAGTTTCCATCAAAATCTGTTAAAACAGCTGTTTTTGTTCCTTTAGCCATTACAGTAGCACCAGGAAGCGGCGAACCACTTTGATCTGTAACTTTACCTTTGATAATTGGTCCAAAAGTTAAAATTTCGAACAAAGAATCATGATTATTGGCATTAGAGAAAGAAACAGCAGTTTTCTGAAGCACAATCTGATTGCTAATTTCTGAAAAAGTAATATTGAAAGGAACCAATATCCTACTCAAAATACTAGACAGAGTTTCTTGATTTGCTTCTATACTAACCTTCTCTCCTAGTTGAGGAAGTCTAGAGTTATAGGAAAATTTTACATGAGCAGACTTTTCAATTTTTGATAAAGCATTATCTAAAGTTAGGTTATCAACTGTAATAGTTACTTTAGTATCTAATTTTTTCTGCCCATTTACATTATTTGCGAGAGTAACGCTTGAAAACACAAGCGCTAACACAAACTGAAACAGCGTTATTTTCATGATTTGGTGAAGTAATCGTTGCTTGACAACAGGTTTTTTCATAATTTTGGTTTGTTTTGATTAATACTATTCGAGTGTATTCTAAGAAACATCATAAATTACCCTTTACAGAGAGTGATTTATTCAGATTTAAGTGTCGATAATGTTACAGCATTCTCGGCACTTTTTTTATGTATTTTTTTTCTACATAGGCAATTACAAATTGTTTTTTTAGTTGTTAATTCGTTTTATTTTGGTTTTTGGATTTTTGTTTTTTTTGATCGAATCTCGAACTCTAGTTACAGCCAGAAGTCGTAATTACAATCTGATTACCATTCATTTCATAATTGGTATCGTTTCCAATGCTTTTACAAATTATTTTAAGCTTTTCGGCCAACGGCTGATCGCTTAAAGAAGTTGTTAATCGGCAATCTTTTAATTTATCGTGCGGAAAATCAATATCTACTAAATATGCCTGTTCAATTGTTTCGAGAATTTGTTCTACAGGAATATCAGTAAATTCAAAACTTAATTGCTCGATATTTCTAACACTATTTACTAAAATTGGATCTTCAGTAATATTGGTAATCTTATTAAATACCAATTGCTTACGAGCAAAACGCAATGCCTGATTAGGAAGCAGAACAATTTCCTCACGTTCAGCAGTAGCAACCAAATCATTAGACTTAACCTTAACTTTACCGGTGCGAACAAGAACTTCAACATTTTGCTGATCTGGATAAGCTTTAATTCTAAAACTTGTTCCAACAACGCGAGTCACAATTTCGTTAGCATAAACAAAAAAAGGCTTTTTAGGATTTTTACTAATTTCAAAGAAACCTTCGCCGGATAAATACACCTTTCTTTCGTTCCCGGTAAAGATTTTAGGGTAACTTAATTTACTATTGGGTTGTAATAAGACAGAACTTCCATCAGACAAAGTGATTATCTGAGATTTTTCAGAATTGTTGGTTTGTTCTACCAAACCTTCATCATTATCCTGAACAAGTTCGTTGTAAGTAACTACATTATCAGTAGCTAAAATGTCATTTTTTAAAAACCATACAGAGAAAATACCAACCAAAATAGCTGCTGCGACACCGCTAATCCAGTATCTCTGTATTCTTAGTTTTTTGATTTTTGATGTTTGTTGAGAAAGTTCTTCTCTTTGTTCAATTTTGCGCCAAGTTTCTTGTAAGGCTTCATGAACTTCATTTGAAGATAAGTTAGATCCTGGAACTCGCATTGCCAACAGTACAAGTCTTGCGTCTTCTACCAGTTTGGCTCTTTCAAGATTTTCCAAAGTCCATTCTTCCCAGCCTTGTTCATCAACTTTAGATAAAATCCATAATTGAAAAGATTCATCGGCTAAGAAGTCTTCTATTTCGGTATAATTGTTACGTTTTTGCATCTTACTATTAAGGTTACAAAAACATAGAGGACACTTTTTTTATTATATACTCACCTATTTAAGATTTTTTTTTGATTTTTTCTTAAATTTTTAAAAAAGTCCTGAAGATATAAGGGCTAGAAGCGGAATACTGCCTTTCCATTCTTTACGAAGACTCAACAAACCGCGATGCAAAAGATTACTCGCAGATTGATAATTTACGTCCAACAAATCAGCAATTTGATCTACACTTAATCCTTGGTGATAGCGCAAATACAACGCTTCTTTCTGACGGCCAGGAAGATCATTTAATAATTTATTTAAAAGAAGAACTCGTTCGGCTGTAACTTCATCTTCAACCAAATCGTTTTCTATAGAAAAGTCAAAAAGAAATTCTAAAACATCAGTAGTAGTCGTTTTTCTAAATACGTGATCTCTTTCGTGCAAACGAGCAATTCTCTTTCTAACGCTAGAAAGTAAATATGCCTTAACCACAACATTATCTTGCAATGAGTCACGATAAAGCCAAATATCAGCAAAAACATCTTGTATACAATCTTGTACCTTTTCAGCATACGGGCAAAGTGAATTACCGTAATTGATCAGGTCTCTATAGTATTTTTCAAAAAGCAAAGAGAATGATTTTTCATTCCCATTTTTCAAATTATTCCACAGAATAAAATCGTCTAAAACCTTGTTTTTTAAAATTTGGCTCATACAAAACACTTTGGGGCGTAAAAATCAAATTATTTTAAGAATGCACTTAGAATAGAAAGATTAATTACATGAGATTAAAACTACACCTAAAATTTTGCTCTTTTTTTAATCAAAAACAGAAGAAAAATGCACTTAATTTAACAAAAAATAAACAAGTGTTTTACATTACACCTCTATTTTTACACTACAAAAAGAATTAAATTTTAACATTATTTTTTATTTTTGTGTGATAAATATAGAAAAGCTAATAATCAAAACCCAATTTATTACAAAAAAATGTAACTTTTTCTAAATTTGTCAGTATTTGCCCTTTGTTTTTAGATTAAACTTAAATTTACCATAATTTAAATTTTAATTAACTAATCGGATTTTATATTTTTTGATAATTGATTTGTTCCACAAAAAAACAGCAAAAAAAAGCCTTATTCAAAATAAGGCTTTTTTTTTAAGTTAAAGACGTCTTCTTAAATCTTAATGAATTTGATTGCAGAATTTCCAACGTCTGTTTTAACTTGAAGAATATAATTTCCTGATTGAAATTTAGAAATATCAATTTTAGATATATCTTGAGCATTTGGAATTGTTAAAACAACTTGTCCCAAAAGATTGTAAACGGTGATTGTTTGCATTTTGACTGAATCTTTGGAAAGCACATTCAAAACATTCTGACTTGGATTTGGATAAACAGAAAAATAAGATGAAAACTCAAAATCCTGTGTTCCTAAAGTTTTAAATGTTGAGGTTTCTTTATTTGTTAGAATTGGAAAATTATAATCAAAATAAATATTTGCTTCATTCTCAAAAGAATCTCCTACAACTAAAGTCGGTAATGTTTTGATTTTAAAAGCAATATAACCATCGTTATTCGCATCATCAAAAGGAAGATCTATTTTTTTGAAGATAAACTCTACTTTATTTCCGTCTGAAATTTTAGTTGTATAAGAATGGCTTGCGCTAGTAGGAACTAACGTTGAAACATCAAATTTCGAAGTATCAATTACATCCTTAACCACAACATTTTCAGCATTGTAAGTTCCAGTATTTTCAAAACGAATTAAATAATGCACATATTCCCCAATAAGTTGAGGCTTAACAACATTGCCCTCTAAACAGGTTTTATCATTTGGATCGTAAGAACCTAGAACTGTTTGTTTTAATTCAAAGATATTATCATCAAGTGTTTCATCTGGGTCATCAGAGCTAATTACAACTTTGTATCTCAGTATATCTCCTATATTTACTGCTGGCGTTTCAACTGGAGAATTTACATTTAAGACTAAATTAATTTCTCTGCTTTCAAATGGTTTTAGATTAGAAAAATCCCAAACCAATTTACCCGAGGTTTGACTTGAAACTGCAGAATTAGAAGAAACAAAATCCAAAATTGAATCGTCAAAATTAAGGCTTACTGCACCTTCTTGAATTGCATTTCCTTTGTTCTTGTAAACTAATTTATAATTGGAATCAAAACCAGGTCTTGCGGCATCAAGCGGTATAACTGTAATTTCTAAATCATTGTGAGAACCATTTGGAACTATGCAAAAATCTTGAATGAGAGGACTTGTTTGTGTTGGGAAATTAATACTTACAGAAGCTGGTGAAATTGTAAAATAATTTGCATTTTCAATAACAGGAACAATTTCATACGAACCTATAGGAACTTTCAAGGAAAACTCTCCTTTTGAATCTGCTGTAAAACTTTCTACTTCACCTCCATTAAGAATTGAAAACTTTAAGTACGAAGCTCCAGCATCAGCGGCATCACAACCGTTATTATCATTATCAATTTTGCTTTTGCCTTGAAATGTGTAATTAACTCCTCCAGGCTCAAATGAGCAATAATTTCCAACTAAACAATTTTCATATTTATATGGCGCAATTTTTTCTGTAATGAGTGTTAAATCCAAATCATCATCACAGATATACTGCAGATTAGGACAATTAGATAAATTAAAACCGCCATAGCCTAAGGAATTTAACGCAGATTCTAAAAAGCTTAAATTTTCAGTAGCCCCATTTTTAATATTAAGAAACTCTAAATTTGGACAATCTGAGAGATTAAAATCTTTCAAATTTTTCAAATTACTTATATCTAAAGATTTAATAAGCGTATGGCCTATCCATAAAGTTTTTAAAAGTTCTAGATTAGACAAATTAATAGATTCAATTGGATTTGCTCCTCCATAACAATCTGTTATTTTCTTAGAATTAGAAAAATCAAGAGAGGTTATTTTATTATCCCAAAAATCAAAATACTGGAGATTTGGTAGTTTTGCAATATCTAAGTTAGGCAATAAATTTTGAGCACATCTGAAAAACCATAACAATGATGAATTAGGGAGTTTTAATTCCGTAAGCTTGTTTTTATAACAAACAAGCTCCATTAAAACAGAACTATTCGAAACATCTAAAGTACTTAAAGCATTATCGTTACACTCAAATACTCTTAAGTTAACTAAGTTTGCAACATTCAAAGAGATTAATTTATTTTGCGCACAAATAAGCGTGCTTATTTTATTTAAATCTGAAAGGTTCAAATCAGTAATTAAATTTGAAGAGCATACTAACCTTTCAAGTTTTTTTAAATTACCAACATCCAATAATTCAAGGTTATTATTTGAACAGTTAAGATCAGTTAGATTAGAAAAATTTCCTAATTGATCCATCGAAGAAATATTAGAATCTCTCAAATCCAAATACGTAACATTTAAAGCTTCAGATAATTCAATTTCTCCATTGTCGTTAGAGTCAATTTTGAAATAATTTGAATTTATATCTTTTGCAATGGTATTAGTTGCATTTGCGAGAAGCAATTTTGCCTTGAAATTAGTATCTGGAATATTAATTATTTGCGCATTTAAAGAAGAAAAAAAGCACAAAGCCAGCGATAGCAAGTAGTTCTTTATCATAGATTTAGTTAGTTTTTTGGTGTTTAAATATATTAAACCAAAAATTAAAAACCTACAACTTCATAAAAAAAACCTTACTAATTAATCAGTAAGGTTTTTTTATAATTTTTAAATTGAAAGAAGCTTAAAAAGCGACATTCCATCTTGGCAATTTACCGTTTTCATCTAAGAAGTTTTGTAAAACTTGACCTTCTACAGCTGTTGGAATTGCTTTTACATCTCCTGAGAAAGTTTCATACCAAACTACTTCTAGCTCAGAAATATTTTCTAATTTCATTTGAGCTGGCCAAGAATATTTTCTTCCTGTTTTAGCAAACTGATGTCCGTTTACAATTTTGTCGTAAAGTCCGCCATTTTTACTTTTTAAAGTTCCATCATTCTGAACAGTTCCAGTAGAACCAACCATGATTAATTCTTTCTCGCCACCTTCAACAGCATAAACAACAAAGATTCCTGCACTTCCTTCTGGAGCATTGCAAGCTTCTTCTAAACTATCATTTACAGTAAAAGTAAAGCTGCTTGTTGATTTAAATTTTTCTAATTCTTTGTACATATTATTTTTTTAGCTCCTAAGATACTGAGGTTCTAGGACGCTACATTTTTTTGTTTTACCTCAGTATTTCAAAAATGTAAAAAAGTCTCAACAAAATATTGAGACTTTTTTGGAATTTATTATTTTGATATTAGAGATTATCCTAATACTTCTTTTACTTTTTTACCAATTTCAGCTGGTGAATCAACAACGTGAATTCCGTTGTCTCTCATAATTTGTTTTTTAGCAGCAGCAGTATCATCAGAACCTCCAACGATAGCACCTGCGTGACCCATTGTTCTACCAGCAGGAGCAGTTTCTCCAGCGATAAATCCAATAACTGGTTTACGGTTACCATCAGCTTTTACCCATTTAGCAGCATCAGCTTCTAATTGACCACCAATTTCACCAATCATAATGATTGCTTCAGTTTCTGGATCATTCATTAATAATTCAACAGCTTCTTTAGTTGTAGTCCCAATAATTGGATCTCCACCAATTCCGATAGCTGTAGTGATACCTAAACCTTGTTTTACAACTTGGTCAGCAGCTTCATAAGTTAAAGTTCCTGATTTAGAAACGATACCAACTGTTCCTTTTTTGAAAACGAAACCTGGCATAATACCAACTTTAGCTTCACCCGGAGTAATTACACCTGGACAGTTTGGACCAATTAATCTTGAATTTCTTTCTTTAACATAATTATTTGCTTTAATCATATCTGCTACAGGAATTCCTTCTGTAATAGCAATAATTACTTTAATTCCAGCATCAGCAGCTTCCATAATTGCATCAGCAGCAAAAGCTGGCGGAACGAAAATGATAGAAGTATCAGCACCAGCTTGATCAACAGCATCTTTTACTGTATTAAAAACTGGACGATCTAAATGGCTAGTACCACCTTTTCCTGGAGTTACACCTCCAACAACATTAGTACCGTACTCAATCATTTGAGAAGCGTGGAAAGTTCCTTCGCTTCCTGTAAATCCCTGAACAATTATTTTGGAATCTTTATTAACTAAAACACTCATGATATATATTTTATGTAGTTTTTAAATTTGTGTTGCAAAAATAAGGTTTTGTAATGTATTTTGCCTCTTTTATTGTCAAAAAAATATTAAGAAAATTGACTCATTTGAAAACCTTTATAAAGTTTATCATCTTTTATCTGCCAAATGGTTGCAAAATGCGCCAAAAGCATTTCCTCTCTAGGATTTTCAATTGTTTTCACAAAATGAGAGTAACGCACTGATACTAAATCATCTTCAGCTATAATATGGCTAATTCTGACCTTAGATCGTACATAAGCACGACTAAGCTCATTTGCCATTTCAACTATAGAATCATAATTCATCTGAATAAAACCTTTACTGCTGTTCCATTCAAGAGTAACGTCAGGATGCAGATAAGTTTTTAAAATTTCGCTATCAATTAAGGCATCTGACTTATAAAATTTCTGAACAAATTCTTTAATAGACATATTACTTCAATTTACTTAAAATTTCAGGAATCTTCTTAATATTGGCTAATTGTTTCAATTTTTCTCTTGACTCTTCAATTGGAGTACCAAAATACGATTTTCCGCCTTCAACTGACTTAGTCACTCCAGTTTGCCCCATTACAACTGCTTTTGCGCCAATTGTAATGCCACTTGTAGTTCCAACTTGTCCCCACAATGTTACTTCATCTTCAATAATCACACACCCGGCAATACCTGTTTGTGACGCAATCAGACATTTTTTTCCAATCACAGTATCATGTCCAACATGTACTTGATTGTCTAATTTAGTGCCCGCACCAATTGTTGTATCTCCAGTAACCCCTTTATCGATTGTACACAAAGCACCGATACCAACATTATCTTCAATAACAACTCTTCCGCCAGAAACTAACTGATCAAAACCTTCTGGACGTTTTTTATAATAGAAAGCATCAGCTCCTAAAATAGTTCCAGCATGTATAATCACATTATCACCAATAATAGTATGATCATAAATAGACACATTAGAATGTATTAGACAGTTTTTTCCAATCTTAACATTGTTACCAACAAAAGAATTTGGCTGAATAACCGTACCCTCACCTATTTCTGCAGAAGGAGCAATAGCCACATTAGCAAACTGAAACGGTTTAAAATGTCTCGTAAGAATATTAAAATCTCTAAACGGATCATCTGAAATTAAAAGGGCTTTACCTTCTGGACATTCAACTTCTTTGTTTATTAAAACAATAGTAGCAGCTGATTGCAAAGCTTTATCATAGTATTTTGGATGGTCAACAAAAACAATATCTCCAGGCTCAACAACGTGTATCTCGTTCATGCCTAAAACTTGAAAATCTTTGTCTCCAATAAATTTGCAGTTAAGCAAATTGGCAATTTCTTGTAAAGAATGACTCTTTGGAAATTTCATATAGTATAATTAGAAAACTTGTAAATTAGAAAATGAGTCAATTAGAATGTGAATATACAAAATTATGTCGATTCACATATTATCTAATTGACTCATTGTCAAATTATCTTAATTAAAATAACTATTCTTTAACACGCTCCATGTAAGAACCTGAAGCTGTATCAATTTTAATTTTATCACCTTCGTTGATGAACAACGGAACGTTGATGTTAGCACCAGTTTCTACAGTAGCATTTTTTGTTGCGTTTGTAGCAGTATTTCCTTTTACTCCTGGTTCAGCGTAAGTAACTTCAAGAATTACAGATGTTGGCATATCTACTGATAATGGTAAATCTGTTTCTGTGTTGATTTGAACCATTACATTTGTTCCTTCTTTTAACAAATCTGGAGCATCTAAGATGTTTTTGTTTAAAGAAATTTGCTCAAATGTCTCAGCATTCATAAAGTGAAACTCATCTCCTTCTGGATATAAATATTGGAATGTGTGTGTTTCAACACGGATAACGTCAATTTTATGACCAGCTGAAAAAGTATTGTCTAATACTTTTCCTGAAGTTAAACTTTTCAATTTAGTTCTTACGAAAGCTGGACCTTTCCCAGGTTTAACGTGAAGAAATTCAATAATTTTATAGATATCGTGATTAAATTTAATACACAATCCATTTCTAATATCTGATGTAGATGCCATTGTTTTTTATTTTTGATTTTAGAATGTAGATTTTAAATTCTATACTAAGAATCAATCTTCATTCATTTATTATTTACTTTTTATCTGCAGTTTAGAATCTAAACTCTAAAATTTAATAGTTTCCTGAATAACCTTTCATAATTCCTCGAGACGAATTTCTGATAAAATCTAAAATCTCATCTCTTTCAGGAGTCGCTTCCATTTCAGCTTCTATAATACTTAAAGCTTGAGTTGTATTGTAATTCTTTTGGTATAAAATTCTATAGATTTCCTGAATTTCTCTAATCTTTTCAGTTGTAAATCCTCTTCTTCTTAAACCAACAGAGTTAATTCCTACATAAGACAATGGTTCTTTTGCCGCTTTTGTAAAAGGCGGAACGTCTTTTCTAACCAAAGATCCACCAGAAATCATTGCGTGATCTCCAATATGAATAAATTGGTGAATTGCAGCCAAACCTCCGATAACGGCATGATTACCAACCACTACGTGTCCAGCAAGTGCAACACCATTTACAATAATAGCATTGTTACCAATTTCACAATCGTGAGCGATGTGAGCATAAGCCATTACTAAACAGTTATTTCCAATTATTGTTTGCCCTGAAGCAACTGTACCTCTATTTATAGTTACACATTCTCTAATTGTACAATTATCACCGATAATAGCAAGAGAATCTTCACCTCCGAATTTTAAATCTTGTGGCACTGCAGAAATTACAGCTCCTGGAAAAATATTACAATTTTTTCCAATACGAGCTCCTTCCATAATGGTCACGTTTGAACCAATCCAAGTACCATCACCAATAACAACATTATTGTGAATTGTTGTAAATGGCTCTATTACAACGTTTTTAGCGATTTTCGCGCCTGGATGAACATATGCTAATGGTTGATTCATCTGTATGTTTTATATTTTTAATTAAAATATTCTAAATTTGAAGCAACAAACCTAAACAATAAATTTGATAATTTATTATTGTTTTCTTGCTATTTGTGCCATTAATTCTGCTTCAGTAACTAATTTACCATTTGCATAAGCGTTTGCTTGCATATGACAAATTCCTCTTCTGATAGGAGAAATCAACTCACATTTGAAAATTAAAGTATCACCTGGCAATACTTTGTGTTTGAATTTAACATTGTCAATTTTCATGAAATATGTCAAATAATTTTCAGGATCTGGAACAGTACTTAATACTAAAATTCCACCTGTTTGCGCCATTGCTTCAACAATCAAAACACCTGGCATAACTGGAGCTTCTGGGAAGTGACCTACAAAGAAATTCTCATTCATGGTAACATTTTTCAATCCTACTACGTGACGATCAGACATTTCAATAATTCTGTCAATTAACAAAAATGGAGGTCTGTGAGGAAGCATTGCCATGATTTTATGAATATCCATCAAAGGCTCTTGATTCAAATCATAAGTCGGAACATGGTTTCTTTGCTCAATTTTTATAATTTTCGCCAATTTCTTAGCAAATTGAGTATTTACAAAGTGACCTGGTTTGTTTGCAATAATTTTACCTTGAATACGAACTCCAATAAGAGATAAATCTCCAATAACGTCTAGCAATTTGTGTCTTGCAGCTTCGTTAGGATAGTGTAAAGTCAAGTTATCTAAAACTCCGTTTGGTTTTACAGAAATTTCATCTTTACCAAAAGCTTTCTTTAAATTCGCCATTGTAGACTCAGAGATTTCTTTATCTACATAAACGATTGCATTGTTTAAATCTCCACCTTTAATAAGTCCGTGCTCTAACAAAGACTCTAATTCGTGAAGGAAACTAAAAGTTCTTGAACTTGCGATTTCAGATTTAAAATCTGCTAAACTTTTAAGAGTAGCATTTTGAGTACCTAAAACTTTAGTACCAAAATCTACCATAGTTGTAACTTGATATTCATCGCTTGGCATAACAAGAATTTCGCTTCCTGTAGCTTCGTCAGTGAAAGAAATAACTTCTTTTACCACGTAAACATTACGGCTTGCGTCTTGTTCTTCAATACCAGCTTTTTCAATAGCTTCAACAAAATATTTTGATGAACCATCCATAATTGGAAGTTCAGAGGCATTCAATTCAATAATGATATTATCCAAATCGCAACCTACTACTGCAGCCAAAACGTGCTCTGGTGTTTGAATTTTTACACCAAGTTTCTCAAGATTTGTTCCTCTTTGAGTATTAACAACATAATTAGCATCAGCTTCAATTACTGGTTGCCCTTGCAAATCAACTCTTACAAAAGTGAAACCATTATTAACGGGTGCAGGTTTAAAAGTCATTGTAACTTCTTTTCCAGTGTGTAAACCAACTCCTGTTAGCGAAATTTCATTTTTGATGGTCTTCTGTTTAACCATTATTTCCATTTTTTGGGTTTATTATTTGTTTCTTTAATTCTTCAACTTGAGCCACAATTTTAGGCAGATTCTTAAAATGAACATACGATTTATTAAAATCTGTATATCCAAGTGATGGAGTTCCTTGTAAAACTTCATCATCTTTAATGTTTCTGGCTACACCCGATTGCGCTTGAAGCCTTACATTGTTTCCTATTGTTAAGTGACCTGCAATACCTACCTGTCCTCCAATCATACAATTTTCGCCAATTTTTGTAGAACCTGCAACACCACTTTGAGCGGCTATCACAGTATTTTTTCCAATTTCTACATTATGGGCAATCATGATCTGATTGTCTAATTTAACTCCTCTTCTAATAATAGTAGAACCAAGAGTTGCTCTGTCAATCGTAGTATTTGCACCAACATCTACATTATCTTCAATAATAACGTTTCCAATTTGAGGCACTTTACTGTATTCACCATTTTCATTTGGAGCAAAACCAAAACCGTCAGCGCCAATAATAACGCCAGAGTGAATGGTACAATTGTTTCCAATTACCGTTTCTGAATAGATTTTTGCACCTGCGAAAATGAATACATTATCACCAATAACAACGTTATCACCAATAAAACTATTTGGATAAATTTTCACATTATTACCTAAAACTACATTTTGCCCGATATAACTAAAACTTCCTAAATATAGATTTTCACCATGCTTAGTGCCTTCAGACATAAATGACTGAGGTTCGATACCCGTTTTGTTTAATTTTACCTGATTATAAAAATGTAAAAGTTTAGAAAACGCCGCATAAGCATCTTCCACTTTAATTAGTGTAGTTGTAATTTCCTGTTCCGGAATAAAGCTGTCGTTAACAATTGTTACTGTCGCTTTTGTAGTATATATATAATTGATATACTTAGGGTTAGCCAAAAAAGTAAGCGATCCTTCGTCTCCTTCTTCGATTTTAGAAAGTTTAGAAACTTCTGCATTGGGATTCCCAACAACTTCTCCTTCTAAAATTCCTGCTATTTGTTCTGCTGTAAATTTCATCGCGACAAAAATATAAAAAATAGGTTTTAAATGTTAATTTTATATAAGTTGTTTTGGGAAACAGATATAATATTTTGTTACCAATTTAGATAACGATTTCAAATTCAGCTGGTCAGAAGCTTCAACAACATCTTCAATTGTTTTATCTTTTTTCAAAATACGAATAGGTTCTGCTTCTTTACTGTAGGCTTGGTTTTTAATTTTCCCTCTAAAAATAAAATATCCTGCATCCAATTGCGAAATATGATGCTTATTGGCAAACTGCTCTTTCAAGGCTTGAGACTCTTCCATTGAGACTTTTTCAGCACTCATTTTAATTTTAAGCAAATCTCTGTTGATAATCATTTTGCTCAAAGTGCTCAAAACAAAATCGTCTTGTCTCTGCCAAGCTTTTAAAGCGCTAATAATATCAAAATCATCTAATTGAGAAAACAAATCTAATTTTTCAGCATCAAAATCTTCAAGAGTAATTTTATTGTGCATAAAATAAGAAAGCGGTTCACTACAAGGAAGCTCTACTCCTTTTAACACCAATTCTTTAGCTCTTTTTAAGACTTTCATCAAAATTAATTCGGCTACTAAACTCGTTTTGTGCAAGTAAGCCTGCCAATACATTAATCTTCTTGAAAGCAAAAATTTCTCTACAGAATAAATTCCTTTTTCTTCAATTACTAAAACATCATTTTCAACATTCATCATCTGAATCAATCGTTCAGAATTTACATTCCCTTCAGCAACACCTGTATAAAAACTATCTCGTTTTAAGTAATCCATTCGATCCATATCTAATTGACTTGAAATCAATTGCAACATGAATTTTCTATGGTATTCTCCTTTAAAAACCTGAATTGCCAAACTTAATCTTCCGCCAAATTCTTCATTTAGCTGATTCATAAATAATAGCGAAATGGCTTCGTGATGCACATCTTCAACAATGCTTTTTTCCATTGCGTGCGAAAAAGGCCCATGCCCTATATCATGAAGTAAAATAGCTATCAAAAGAGCATTTTCTTCTTCTTCAGAAATCACAACTTCTTTAAAACGAAGCGTATCAATTGCTTTTTTCATCAAATGCATACATCCTAATGCATGATGAAAACGAGTGTGATTGGCTCCTGGATACACCAAATACGACAATCCCATTTGTGAAATACGGCGCAAACGCTGAAAATAAGGATGCTGAATTAAGTCGTAAACCAGCTCATTCGGAATCGTAATGAAGCCATATATAGGATCGTTGAATATTTTTAATTTATTGATCTGAGTCACAGTCCGGTTATTTTTTTGGTCAACAAATATAAGTAAATAAGTATAAAGAGTTCGGTGTTTTTTATTTAAAAATCATACTCCAAATTACGATGATTATCAATAAAATACATTAAAAAATGTTAAAATTCAAAATAAAATCATGTCTAAACTTTGGTAATTTTATACTATTTTTAATACTTTTTAAGTTCTATAACTTTAAATTGCAGTAAAATTAAATTGATTTATGGATAAGATAAAAATACTTTGGGTCGACGATGAAATCGATCTTTTAAAGCCACACATACTATTTCTAGAAAAAAAGAACTACGAAGTTACTACTTGTAATAACGGATTAGATGCGATTGCATTGTTTGAAGAAGATAATTTTGATATTGTTTTTCTAGACGAAAACATGCCTGGAATGAGCGGATTGGAAACACTTTCTGAAATGAAAGAGAAAAAATCAGCTATTCCGATGATTATGATTACCAAAAGTGAGGAAGAATATATAATGGAAGAAGCGATTGGTTCTAAAATTGCTGATTATTTGATTAAACCGGTAAATCCGAATCAGATTTTGTTGAGTTTGAAGAAAAACTTGGATGATTCGAGATTAATTACAGAAAAAACAACTTTAGATTATCAGAAAGAATTCAGGAAAATTTCAATGGAATTGGCAATGGTTAATTCTTATGAAGATTGGATTGAATTATATAAAAAATTACTTTTTTGGGAATTAAAATTAGAGGACATCAATGATACAGCGATGATCGAAATTTTGGAATCTCAAAAAGTTGAAGCCAATTCTCAATTCGGAAAATTCATTGAAAGAAATTATGAAGATTGGTTTGCACCAAAAGCTGATAAACCGATACAATCCAATACTTTATTTAAAGAATTAGTTGTTCCTGAACTTAAAAAGAAAGACAAACCGGTTCTTTTTGTGGTAATCGACAACCTTCGTTACGACCAATGGAAATCTTTTGAAAGCGTAATATCAAATTATTACAAATTAGAAAAAGAAGTTCCGTACTACTCTATTCTGCCAACTGCTACACAATATGCAAGAAACTCAATTTTCTCAGGTTTAATGCCTCTGGAAATGGAAAAACAGTTTCCTCAATATTGGAAAAATGACGTTGATGATGGCGGTAAAAACCTTTATGAAGCTGAATTTTTATCGGCTCAATTGAAACGTTTAGGCTTAAACATTAAAGAAGATTATTTTAAAATCACCAATTATGCTGGCGGTAAAAAGTTAGCCGAAAACTTTAGAGCTTTAAAGGAAAACGACTTAGTCACTGTAGTCTACAACTTTGTTGATATGCTTTCGCACGCTAAAACCGAAATGGAAGTAGTAAAAGAATTGGCTTCAGACGACAAAGCGTATCGTTCTTTAACTTTAAGTTGGTTTAAAAATTCTCCATTATTAGAAATTATTCAGCAAGCACAACTTTTAGGCTTTAAACTGATTTTAACTACAGATCACGGAACAATTAATGTAAAAAATCCGTCGAAAGTTGTGGGAGATAAAAATACAAGTCTAAATTTGCGTTATAAAACTGGACGTAGTTTGACATACGAGCAAAAAGATGTTTATGTAGTAAAAGAACCTAAAACCATCGGATTGCCCGCAATAAATATGAGCAGTTCGTTTATTTTTGCCAAAAATGACTTTTTCCTGGCTTACGTAAACAACTACAACCATTATGTGAGTTATTATAAAAATACTTACCAGCACGGAGGAATTTCATTAGAAGAAATGATTATTCCGTTTTTGGTATTTAACCCGAAATAAAAAAGTTCTCAGTCGCGGTTTTCAGTCTCAGTCAAAACTGAAAACTGTGACTGCGACTGAGACTAATTAAATATGTAATTAAAAATGAATATCGTTTTTTCATTAGATCAAATTCAAGAAGTTGCTGAGCAGATTATAGCTTCAAATCCTAAAAAAATCATTCTTTTTAATGGTGAAATGGGAGTTGGAAAAACTACTTTAATCAAACAATTATGCAAAAGTTTAGGAGTTAAAGATGCAACAAGCAGTCCAACTTTTTCTCTTGTAAATGAATACAAAACTTCTAATAATCAAACTGTTTACCACTTTGATTTCTACAGATTAAATAAAGAAACTGAAGCACTCGACATGGGGGTTGATGACTATTTGTTTTCTGGAAATTGGTGTTTTATTGAATGGTCTGAAAAAATTGCAAGCTTGATCCCTGAAGAACATTCTACCATAAATATCGAATTGCTTTCTGATGGAAAAAGAGAACTTGAATTAGTTTAAACCTGCACAAATATTTACGGAAAGAAAAATCCTCCTTTATTGAAAGTTTTTACGTTTCTTAACTTTTAACTGTGAGTATTAGCAGAATTTTTACACTAATTCTAAAACTTTTTACGTAATTTGTACTCTTAATATTTTGCACTATCCATGTCAATCACGTTAACTCCATTTACAAAACAACAATTAATACCACAGGAAGAAAAACTTGAGGTTGGTCGTTTTAAAAGAGAACTTTTTATAGGAATTCCTAAAGAAACAAGTTATCAAGAACGTCGTATCTGTCTTACGCCTGATGCGGTCAATTCCTTAACTTACGAAGGTCATCGTGTCATGATTGAATCTGGAGCTGGAGAGAGTTCGAGTTATACGGATAAAGAATATGCAGATGCTGGTGCAGAAATTACAAAAGACACCAAAAGAGTTTTTGGCTGTCCATTCCTATTAAAGGTAGAACCACCAACATTAGCCGAAATTGAAATGATAAACCCTGAAACGGTGATTATTTCTGCTATTCAGCTAAAAACCAAAAAGAAAGAATATTTCGAAGCTCTAGCAAAAAAGAAAATCACAGCTTTAGCTTTTGAATATATTAAAGACGAAGACGGATCTTACCCTGCAGTAAAATCTTTAAGCGAAATTGCAGGAACTGCTTCAATCCTTATTGCCGCTGAATTAATGATTACTGATGAATTCGGAAAAGGACTTTTATTCGGAAACATTACAGGCGTTCCTCCTACCGAAGTTGTAATTTTAGGAGCCGGAACTGTAGGCGAATTTGCTGCAAAAACCGCAATTGGATTGGGTGCAAACGTAAAAGTTTTTGACAATTCAATTACCAAATTACGTCGTCTTCAAAACAATTTGAGCCAAAGAATTTTTACTTCAACGATACAGCAAAAAGGTTTATTAAAGGCTTTAAGGCGTTGTGACGTGGCAATTGGAGCCATGCGCGGTAAAGAGCGTTGCCCGATTGTTGTAAACGAAACAATGGTTGAACACATGAAAAAAGGTGCCGTGATTGTTGATGTTAGCATTGATACTGGTGGTTGTTTCGAAACTTCAGAAGTAACTACACACGAAAAACCAACATTCATAAAGAGTAATGTTTTACACTATTGTGTACCAAATATCCCTTCACGTTATTCTAAAACTGCTTCATTATCAATAAGTAATATCTTAACTCCTTATCTGCATCAGATAGCCGAAGATGGTGGTATTGAAAGTGCAATTCGATGCAACAAAGGACTTAAAAACGGAATTTATCTTTATCATGGAATTCTAACAAACAAAGCCATTGGCGATTGGTTTGATTTACCTGATAACGATATTAATTTACTTGTATTTTAAAGGAACTTTAATGTACCTTTGCAAAAAATTTATTTCATGAAGTTCGTACACCGCTTTGCATATTATCTGATTGGTCTCGTAATGGGATGTTTTATCGTATCAGGATTTTTTATTGGAAAAGATACTCGTTGTAATTATTTTCCAAATGCAAGAGTTTTAAATAATCTTAGAACAAAACCTTTTCAATATTCTCCAAAAGCCGTTCAGACTTTAAGCGAAAAATGGGTTGACACTGCAGATGTCAAAAACACATTAACTTACGGAGATGTTGATTTTGACCAAAGTAACGTTCCTGTTAAAAGTGGAAAGCTTTATATCATTGAAGGAAAAACAGCTAAAAACCAAGAGATCATTCTAAAAGTAGTAAATTACGAAAACAAAGCTGTTTTAGAAGAAATCGTAAAAAAATAAAACAAATAAAATCTTTTGTTTCTCACAGATTCAAAAGATTTTTTTTTGTTATTTCGAATGAAAGCAGAAATCGCTACATTGAGAAAAAGACACAAAGTTTTACCCTTTGTACCTTTGTCTCTCTGAAAATTTGCTACTTACAAAAAATTACCACTCAATTTCTTTTAGTCCTTTCGATTTTAGAAAATCATTTGTTTGGCTAAAATGTTTATTACCAAACCAAAATCCTCTATTTGCGCTCAATGGCGAAGGATGTCCAGATTTTAGAATATGATGTTTTGAAGCATCAATCAAAGCGGCTTTCTTTTGAGCGAAACCTCCCCAGAGTAAAAAAACAACATTTTCTTTTTCAGCAGAAATTTGTTTGATCACGGCATCGGTAAATTTTTCCCAGCCTTTTCCTTGATGACTTCCAGCTTCAGATTGTCTAACGGTCAAAGTAGCATTTAAGAGAAAAACGCCTTGATCTGCCCAACGCTCTAAATTTCCAGTTTTAGGAAGCGGTTTTCCTAAATCGGTTTCAATTTCTTTAAAAATATTATATAAAGAAGGTGGAAAAGGAATTCCATCGCTTACTGAAAAACATAAACCATTTGCCTGATTTGGTCCGTGATAAGGATCTTGTCCAATAATCACCACTTTTACTTCATCAAAATGGCAATGGTCAAAAGCAGAAAAAATTTGATTCCCTTTTGGATAACAAATTTTAGTTGCATATTCCGATTTTACAAATTCAATTAAATCGTTGAAATATGGTTTTTCGAATTCTTCACTCAAAACAGGTTTCCAAGAAGAATGCATTTTTACGTCCATAATTTTTTTTATGCGAATTTCAGAAATAATTACTTAAAATCAAAAAAGTCAAAAGTCCAAGTTAAAAACTAAACAAACAAATAACTCATAATTCATAACTTATCATTAATAATTCACGATTCATAATTCACAATTCATTAATGTTTTCGTACTTTTGCCTTTGCTTTCATAAAGAAATTAAATGATCAGTATTACAGAAAAAACATTACAAGACTTACAATTTCCAACCGTACTAGAAACCATTTCAGATGGCTGTAACACCGACATTGGAAAAGAAAAGGCTTTACAAATAAAACCATTTAGAGATAAAGAAGAATTAATGCAGTCTTTGATGCAGACATCAGAGTATGTATCTTCTTTTCAAAATAATAACGCAATTCCGAATCACGGATTTGACGCTATTACGCACGAAATTAAATTTTTAGCAATCGAAGACAGTTTTCTTGAAGTTGGAAGTTTTAGAAAAATCGCTAATCTTTCTGCTACAACGAATGTCTTATTGAACTTCTTAAAAAAATTCGATGATTATTATCCAAATTTAAATGCAAGAGCTTCAAGAGTAGAATTGACAAAAGACATCATTACAGCAATTGACGCAATCGTTGATAAATACGGAGAAATTAAAGACAATGCTTCTCCGGCTCTAGCTGGAATTCGTCAGAATATGAATTTGGTTCGCGGAAAAGTGAATCAAAGTTTCGGCGTGGCTTTAACTCAGTACAACGGTTTAGGTTATTTGGATGATATTAAAGAAAGTTTCGTTCAGAACCGTAGAGTTTTAGCGGTTTTAGCAATGTATCGACGTAAAGTAAAAGGTTCAATTTTAGGAAGTTCTAAAACTGGAAGTATCGCTTATATTGAACCAGAAGCTACTTTAAAATATTCTAGAGAATTAGCCAATTTAGAATACGAAGAGAAAGAAGAAATTACGAGAATTTTAAAGAATTTATCGAATGTGATTCGTCCGTTTCTTCCTTTATTGGTTGAATATCAAGATTTTTTAAGTGATATTGATGTAGTTGCTGGAAAAGCAAAATATGCAAATCGCATTAACGGAATCTTACCAACAATTACAGATGAAAGAAGATTATTCTTTAGAGAAGCGTATCATCCAATTTTGTATTTGAACAACAAGCAAAAACAAGAAGTTACACATCCGCAGACCATTGAGTTAAAACAAGAAAACAGAATTATTGTAATTTCTGGACCAAACGCCGGAGGAAAAACCATTTCCTTAAAAACAGTTGGATTATTACAATTAATGTTGCAATCTGGAATTTTGATTCCGGTTCACGAAAGAAGTGAGACATTCTTGTTTGATAGAATTTTAACAGACATTGGAGACAATCAATCTATTGAGAATCATTTAAGTACTTATAGTTATCGATTAAAAAACATGAATTACTTTTTAAAGAAATGTAATAGAAAAACCATGTTTTTAATTGACGAATTTGGTACAGGTTCTGATCCTGAATTGGGTGGAGCTTTGGCTGAAATTTTCTTAGAAGAATTTTATCACCGTGAAGCTTTCGGAATTATTACAACACATTATTCTAATTTAAAAATTCTTGCAAACGAATTGCCATACGCAACTAATGCGAATATGATGTTTGATGAAAAGTCATTGGAACCAATGTATAAATTGGCTTTGGGCCAGGCAGGAAGTTCGTTTACTTTTGAAGTGGCTCAGAAAAATGGAATTCCGTTTGGATTGATCAATCGTGCGAAAAAGAAAATCGAAGTTGGAAAAGTTCGTTTTGACAAAACCATTGCAACGCTTCAAAAAGAGAGATCAAAACTGGAAAAGACTTCTTTGAATTTAAAAGAAGAAGAAACTCGTGCTCGTGAAGAAAGTAAAAAGATGGAAAACATCAATACTAAAATTCAGCAGAAATTAGAAAGTTATCAGGAATTATATGATAGCAATCAAAAGATAATTTATATCGGACAAAAAATTGATGATATTGCCGAGAAGTATTTTAACAACAAAAATAAAAAAGAACTGATTGGCGAGTTTTTGAAAATTGTTGAAATTGAAAATTCTAAACGTAAAAAAGCAACTCCAAAAGAAGTAAAAGCAAAAGTTGAAAAACAAAAAGAAATTATTGCTGAAGTTCAGGTTAAAGTTGAAGAAATTCGAAAAGAGAAAAAAGAGAAGAAACTTAAGCCTATTGTAGAAAAACCAAAACCAATTTTAAAAGTTGGTGACCGAGTAAGAATGCTTGACGGAAGGTCTGTTGGAAGTATCGATTCCATCGAAAAGAATAAAGCAACTGTTAATTACGGAATTTTTACTTCGAAAGTAAGTTTAGATGAATTGGAATTAGTTGAAGCAGTGAAAAAATAAGTTTTCAGTTTCAGTCGCAGTTTTTAGGTCTTTAAATTGGCTAAAAAAAGACCAAAATTAAAATAAAGCGATTTAAGAAATGAATTTATTTTTTAAGTAAATTATCATTATTTATTTTAAAAAATTGATTTAAATCATTTTATGAAAGCAGTTTTCGATTTATTAAATTTATGATTATCAAAAATCAATAGATAAAATTGATCTTATTAAATATAGCTTTATCAAAGTCTAGAACTTTAGTAAAGCTTTACCCTAAAACTATAAAATGGAAAGTCTTCCAAAAAATAAAAAAATAGTTCTCTTTGATGGAGTTTGTAATCTCTGCAGTTCCGCTGTACAGTTTATTATCAATCACGACAAAAAAGATATTTTTAGATTTGTAGCATTGCAATCTGATTTAGGAATTTCTATCTGCAAACATTTAGGAATCAGTTTTTCTAAAATGGATAGTATTATTTTGTACGATCCTGGAACAGCATATTTCTACAAATCTTCTGCAATTCTTGAAATTGCTAAAAATTTTGGTGGTATTTGGAAATTAACTCCAATTTTTAGAATTGTACCAATTTTTATCAGCGACAGAATTTATGATTATGTTGCAAAAAACAGATACAATTGGTACGGCAAAAAAGAGAGTTGCATGATCCCAACTCCAGAGTTGAAAGCGAAGTTTTTGTAAAGTTTCAATCTTAAAATTCCAATTTCTCTCAATATTGTCATTTCAACGAAGGAGAAATCTCCATAAGTAGCTTCCTTCCAATTGCTAATCTTTGTAGAGTTTCTCACGAAGATTTCTCCTTCGTCGAAATGACAAACTAGGTGGAAAAACTTAAAAATATAAAAAAATCCCAAATTCACATCAATTGGAATTTGGGATTTTTTGTTTGTAATTTATTAGAAATATTATCTAATTAATTTTCTGTATTTCAAACGTTTCGGAGTTAAATCACCACCAAGGCGTTTCTTTTTGTTTTCTTCATAATCAGAAAAACTTCCTTCGAAGAAATAAACTTCAGAATCTCCTTCGAAAGCTAAAATGTGTGTACAAATTCTATCTAAGAACCATCTGTCGTGAGAAATAATTACGGCACAACCTGCGAAATTCTCTAAACCTTCTTCAAGAGCTCGAAGTGTATTTACGTCAAGGTCATTCGTAGGCTCATCCAGTAAAAGTACGTTTCCTTCTTCTTTCAAAGTCATTGCCAAGTGCAAACGGTTACGCTCACCACCAGAAAGCATAGAAACTTTTTTGTTTTGCTCACCACCACCAAAGTTGAAACGAGATAAATAAGCTCTAGAGTTTACTTGCTTTCCTCCCATCATAATCAACTCCTGACCGTCAGCAAAGTTTTCCCAAATAGATTTATTCGGATCAATATTAGAGTGCGACTGATCTACGTAAGCGATTTTTACAGTTTCTCCAACTGAAAATTCTCCACTGTCAGTAGACTGTTCGCCCATAATCATTTTGAAAATAGTCGATTTACCAGCACCGTTTGGCCCAATAATTCCAACAATTCCTGCTTGTGGCAAAGTAAAGTTCAAATTATCATATAATAATTTTTCACCAAAGGCTTTTGCTACATTTTTAGCTTCAATTACATTAGTTCCTAAACGTGGACCATTTGGAATATAAATTTCTAGATTTTCATCTAGTTGTTTTTGATCTTCATTTAATAATTTATCGTAATTCTGTAAACGTGCTTTTTGTTTTGTCTGACGACCTTTTGCTCCTTGACGAACCCACTCCAACTCACGCTCTAAAGTTTTTCTACGTTTTGAAGCTACTTTTTCTTCCTGAGCCATACGGTTTGATTTTTGATCTAACCAAGAAGAATAGTTTCCTTTCCATGGAATACCTTCTCCTCTATCCAACTCTAAAATCCAACCAGCAACATTATCCAAGAAATAACGGTCGTGCGTTACAGCAATAACAGTTCCTGAATATTGCGCTAAGTGTTGCTCTAACCAAAGAACTGACTCAGCATCAAGGTGGTTGGTAGGCTCATCTAATAACAATACATCTGGTTGTTGCAATAACAAACGGCATAAAGCTACACGACGACGCTCACCTCCTGAAAGGTTTTTAATTGGTGTATCTCCTTCTGGAGTACGCAACGCATCCATTGCGATTTCTAATTTTGTATCGATTTCCCAAGCGCCAAGAGCATCAATTTTGTCTTGTAAAGCCGCTTGACGATCCATCAATTTATCCATTTTATCTGGATCCGAATAGTTTTCTTCAAGACCAAATAAATCATTAATTTGATTGTATTCTTCTAAAACCGCCATAGTTTCAGCTGCTCCTTCACGAACAATTTCGATAACTGTTTTAGAATCATCAAGAATTGGTTCTTGCTCTAAATATCCTACTGTATAGCCAGGTTGAAAAACTACATCTCCTTGGTAGTTTTTATCAACTCCAGCAATAATTTTTAAAAGTGAAGATTTTCCAGAACCATTAAGTCCCAAAATACCAATCTTAGCTCCGTAGAAGAAACTAAGGTAAATATTCTTAAGAACTGGTTTGTCTGCTCCTTGATAGGTTTTACTCAATTTCTGCATTGAGAAAATTACTTTCTTATCGTCTGACATTTTTTATTTTTTATTATAATTATTTATTTCTTTTGAATTCTAACATTTTAGACTCTACCTTTCAAAGCATTGAAAACCCAAGCATTAGCAAGGAAACCAACTCCAACAGCACCAAATCCCCAACCAGAAACATCGCTGTATCTAAAGATTCCAAGACCTATAAGCAAAAATCCCATAAGTACCATTATTAAAGTGGCCCATCCTAAAATGGTGTTTTTATTCATTCCCATAATTGTGTAAATATTATTAGCGTCAAATTTTTAGAAACGCAAATATCGTGAATTTTAATGGCTTAATTAAATATTTTATAAAGCATTTCTTTTAACAAATCTGACTGAGGTAAAGCATTAGCACCCACACCTTTACTTTTAATATCAATATCACGTAAAGCGCCAACAATCTGACTTACTTTTCTCATTGGATAATTTTTTACTGCTAAATCATATTCTTTCAAAAAATACGGATTTACTCCAAGTGCGCTCGCAACATTTTTCGCGCTTTTATCTTTTAATCCATGATATTTTAAAAGCTGAACAAAAAAACCGAATACCAAACCAGTAGTCATAACCAAAGGATATTCTTTTGGATTATGGGCAAAATTATCTGCTATCTTATATGCTTTCAGTTGATTACGCTCTCCAATTGCTTTTCGAAGTTCGAATACATTATAATCTTTACTAAAACCAATATTCTCTTCAATATGTTCTGCAGTAATCATAGTGCCTTTTGGCAAAATAATCTGCAGTTTTTCTAACTCATTATTGATTTTACTTAAATCTGTACCTAAAAACTCAACCAACATGGCATTTGCTTTCGGGTCAATTGTATATTTTTTCCCCGCCAAAACACGCTTAATCCAGTCTCCTACTTGATTTTCGTATAACTTTTTACTTTCGTAAACAACGCCTTTTTGCCCTAATAATTTAGTGACCTTTTTACGTTTATCTAATGTTTTATATTTATAGCAAAAAACCAAAACAGTTGTCGGCATCGGATTTTCTACGTAAGATTCGATTTTATCAATTGTTCGTGATAGATCCTGCGCTTCTTTTACTATAACAACTTGACGTTCAGCCATCATCGGATAGCGCTTGGCCGTTGAAACAATATCATCAACGGATACATCTCTTCCATATAAAACTGTCTGATTAAAACCTCTTTCTTCTTCGGCCAAAACATTCCCTTCAATATATTCCGACAACTTATCTATGTAATAAGGTTCTTCACCCATTAAAAAATAAATCGGTTTAATATCTCCGGCTTTTATATCATTAACAATTTTTACTACTTCGTCCATTTATACTTGTTTCAAGTTTAAAGTTTCAAGTTATTTTGAAACAAAAAACTATTTTATATTTTTGCTTTATGTTAAAGCTAAATTTCCCTACTTACACTTTCCGATTCAAAAATAGCGAAAATAAAGTGTCTATTTTTGATGAAATCAGGAAAAAATTTATAATTCTTACTCCAGAAGAATGGGTTCGTCAGCACGTTGTTCATTATCTGATGCATGAAAAAAAATACCCAAAATCACTTATAAATGTAGAGAAAGTTTTAACTGTCAATGGATTAAGAAAACGATACGATGTTGTGGTATTTAACTCAGATGGTTCTATACATATATTAGTAGAATGCAAAGCCCCAGAAGTTAAAATTTCTCAGGCAACTTTTGATCAAATTGCGCGTTACAATATGACAATGCAGGCACGGTTTTTGAATGTCACAAACGGACTGAACCATTTTTATTGTCAAATGGATTTTGAAAACGAAAAATATGAGTTTTTAAGAAACCTACCAGACTATAAAGAAAACCATTAAAAAAATTAATAACTAAGTACTTTTGGATAAAATAGCAGTTGTCATTTTAAATTGGAACGGAGTAAAATTGCTAGAGCAGTTTTTACCATCTGTTGTTCGGTTTTCAGAAGGTGCAGCAATTTATGTTGCTGACAATGATTCTACGGATAAATCTGTTGCATACGTTACAGAACATTTTCCTACCATAAAAATTGTAAAAAATTCAGGCAATTATGGCTTTGCAAAAGGCTATAATGATGCTTTACAACATATTGATGCAGAAATTTACGCATTAGTTAATTCAGATATTGAGGTCACAGAAAATTGGCTTCAACCGATTCTAGATACTTTCGAAAAAGAAAAACAAACCGCTATTATTCAGCCTAAAATTCTTGATTTTAAAAACAAAGAATATTTCGAATATGCAGGTGCAGCGGGTGGTTTTATTGATAAATATGGTTTCCCTTTTTGCAGGGGAAGAATATTTGATACAATTGAAAAAGACAATGGACAATACAATGATAATATCGAATTGTTCTGGGCTTCTGGCGCTTGTTTTTTCATAAGAAAAAGTGTTTATCATGAATTAGGCGGTTTTGACGAAAGCTTCTTTGCGCATCAAGAAGAAATTGATTTATGCTGGCGAGCAGCAAACGAAGGACATATTATTAAATATAATTATCAGTCTCTCGTTTATCACGTTGGCGGAGCAACATTACAACAGGGAAATCCAAAGAAAACATATTTGAATTTTAGAAATTCATTATTAATGTTGGTAAAAAATCTACCAAAAAGAGGATTATTCTTTGTGATTTTTTTCCGAATGGTTTTGGATGGAATTGCAGGTATCCGTTTTCTTACACAAGGTAAATTTGGACACACTATTGCCATTTTAAAGGCACATTTTTCATTTTATTGCTTATCTTTAAAATATCTTAAAAAACGAAAAGATTTTCAAATACAGCAATACTATTCTGTAAAAAGCATCGTTTTCCTTTATTATATCAGGAAATTGACTCTATTTAAAGAAATCTTTAACAGTATTCAAAATATTAAAAACTAAATTTGTAATCAAGTCTAATTAAAATTAAATTTATGAGAAAAATAGTTATCGCACTATCAGTATTAATGGCTCTGACATCATGTGTTTCTAAAAAGAAATATGCTGAGTTAGAAGCAAAAAACAAAGAGACTCAAGATTTGTTAAACTCATGTACTGTAAAATTAAATACGTGCTTAGAAGAAAAAGCTGGATTAGCGGCAACAGCTGAAAGCTACAAAGAACATAATAAAGATTTAATCAACAGCTCTAAAGATTTAACTATCTTAACTACTAAAGGTGCTGAAAACCTTGAAAAATCTCTTGAAAGTTTAAAAGAAAAAGATTTGAAAATCTCTAGACTTCAAGACGCTTTAACTAAAAAAGACAGTGTTACTTTAGCATTAGTTACAAGCTTGAAAGGTGCAGTTGGAATCAACGATCCAGACATCGAAGTTAATGTTGAAAAAGGAGTTGTATTCATCTCTATCGCTGATAAATTATTATTCAAAAGCGGAAGCTATGACGTAAGCGACAAAGCTAAATCTGTTTTAGCTAAAGTTGCTAAAGTTGTAAACGACAAACCTGATTTTGAGTGTATGGTTGAAGGACACACTGATGATGTTCCATACAAAAGCAACGGAGTTATCTTAGACAACTGGGATTTAAGTGTTAAACGTTCTACTTCAATCGTTCGTGTATTAACAAACGATCTTGGTGTTAACCCAGCTAAATTAATTGCTGCAGGTAGAAGTTCTTACGTGCCATTAGTTGCAAACGATTCTGCTGAAAACAAAGCTCGTAACAGAAGAACTCGTATCGTAGTTATGCCAAAAATCGATCAATTCTATGATATGATTGAAAAAGAAATGAAGAAACAACAAAAATAATTAGAGTTTCACATACTTTATAATACAGAAAAAGCAGGTCATTCGACCTGCTTTTATGTATCCTTAATTTTTTTAATAACCAATTAAATATAAATCAAGAATAGCATTATCTTTAAGTAACTAACTAAATTTTAACTATAATAAAGTTACTCATATTTTTTATGATTTTATACTTTTAGAGTATTTTTTTACAAAATATCAATATCACCTTTACCTTCTCTGACAATAACTGGCTCATGTTCAGAAAGATCAATAATAGTTGATCCCACATTATCTCCATAACCACCATCAATAACAAGATCGACAAGATTTTGCCATTTCTCAAAAATTAATTCTGGATCCGTAGTATATTCTATTACATCATCTTCATCACGAATAGAAGTCGAAACAACAGGATTTCCTAACTGACGAACAATTTCCAATATGATATTATTATCAGGAACACGAATACCAACAGTCGTTTTCTTTTTAAATTCTTTTGGAAGATTATTATTTCCAGGTAAAATAAAAGTATAAGGTCCTGGCAATGCTCTTTTTAAAATCTTAAAAGTCGAAGTATCAATCTGTCTAACATAATCTGACAGATTACTCAAATCAGAACAAATAAATGAAAAGTTCGCCTTTTCTAATTTTACTCCTTTTATTCTAGCAATTTTTTCTAACGCTCTCGAATTGGTAATATCGCAACCTAAACCATAAACAGTATCAGTTGGATAAATTACCAAACCACCATTCTGAAGCACTTTTACCACTTTTGCAATAGCCGCTTCACTAGGTTTATCTGGGTATATTTTTATAAATTCAGCCATTTGTTTTTTGTTTCAAGTTAAAATTTGTTTCAGGTTTCAAGTTTAACGTTCCAAAAAACTTGAAACATCAAACTAAAATTATTACCCTACAACATCTAATTTAGCAAATCTTAACAACAATTTCTTAATTCCGCCTACTTCAAATTTAATTTCTGCTTTTCTGTCTGCTCCAACACCTTCAAGGTTAATCACTTCTCCTTTTCCGAAACGTTCGTGCATCACAACATTTCCTATTGTCAGCTTACTATCAAATAAATTTGAATTTCCGCTACTTGGTGTGTTTCCAGAAACAGGTTTTAATTTTCGAATATTTAAATCTGGTTTCGGACTATTATCTGTAATATGTTTTGGAGGAGTTCCTCCTACTGGTTTTGCCAAACGCAATTTTGATTTGTCAACATCACCAAAAATATCGCCATCAATTGGAGACTTATAACGATAACTTGTTTCAGATGGCGTTAAATATTCCAAAAATTGACCATCTATTTCTTCAATAAATCTTGAAGGCTCACTATCTGTAAGTTTCCCCCAACGGTAACGTGATTGAGCATAAGTCAAATACGCCTGATGTTCTGCACGAGTCAATGCTACATAGAATAATCGGCGTTCTTCTTCCAATTCACTTCTCGTGCTCATACTCATAGCACTAGGGAATAAATCTTCTTCCATTCCAACCACAAATACGTGTGGAAACTCCAATCCTTTAGCTAAGTGAATCGTCATTAAAGCCACACGATCATCATCGTTTGTATCTTTATCCAAATCAGTTGCCAAAGCCACATCTTCCATAAATTCAGAAAGTGCACCTCTTGCTCCGTCAATTTCTCTTTGTCCTTCAGTAAAATCTTTAATACCGTTTAAAAGCTCTTCGATATTCTGAATTTTCGCCATTCCTTCAGGAGTAGCATCTTTCTTCAATTCTTGAACCAAACCTGTTTTCTTAGCAACGTGATCTGTTATATAAAAAGCATCCTGATTTTGATCAATAACTTGAAAACTCTGAATCATGGTAACGAAATCCTTCAACTTGTTTTTCGTACCAGCATTCAGTTTCAAATCGATTTTATCGATATTAACCATTACTTCCCAAATCGAACGCTTGTAATGATTGGCAGCAATTGTCAATTTCTCAACCGTTGTATCTCCAATTCCACGTGCAGGATAATTGATTACACGAATCAAAGCTTCCTCATCTTTCGGATTCAGAACCAAACGCAAGTAACATAAAACATCCTTAATCTCTTTACGTTGATAGAAAGATAAACCTCCATAAATTCGATACGGAATATCACGTTTTCTTAAAGCATCCTCCATTGCACGCGACTGCGCATTGGTACGATACAAAATAGCAAAAGCACCATTATGCAATTGGTTTTGCATTTTCTGCTCAAAAATCGTACTCGCTACAAAACGGCCTTCTTCTGCATCAGTCAAACTTCTGTGAACCTTAATTTTAGGTCCAAATTCGTTTGCTGTCCAAACTACTTTATCCAGTTTGGTTTTATTGTGTTCCATCACAGTATTTGCCGCTTCAACAATATTTCTTGTCGAACGGTAATTTTGCTCTAAACGAAACATAATTACACCTTCATAATCTTTTTGGAAATTCAGAATGTTATTGATATTCGCTCCACGGAAAGCATAAATACTCTGCGCATCATCTCCAACGACACAAATATTCTGAAATCTATCAGATAAAGCTCTAACAATCAAATACTGAGAGTGATTCGTATCTTGGTACTCATCAACCAAAATATAACGGAAACGATCTTGATACTTAGCCAAAACCTCAGGAAAACGAGTCAGCAACTCATTGGTTTTCAATAACAAATCATCAAAATCCATTGCACCTGCCTTAAAACAGCGCTCAACATATTGCTGATAAATTTCTCCTAATCGAGGTCTTTTTGCCATCGCATCCGCCTCAACCAATTCTGGATTGTTAAAATAAGCTTTAACCGTAATCAAACTATTCTTATAATTAGATATACGTCCTAAAACTTGTTTTGGTTTGTAAATATCGCGATCCAGCTGCATTTCTTTGATAATCGAAGAAATCAATCTAGCCGAATCCTGAGAATCGTAAATAGTAAAATTGGAAGGATATCCTAAATGATCTGATTCGGCACGCAAAATACGAGCAAAAATAGAGTGGAAAGTTCCCATCCAAAGGTTTTTTGCCTCGCTCGCACCCACAATATCCGAAATCCTGTGTTTCATCTCGCGGGCTGCTTTATTAGTAAAAGTCAGCGACAAAATATTGAAGGCATCAATTCCCTGAGCCATCAAATACGCAATTCTAATTGTTAAAACACGTGTTTTTCCCGAACCTGCACCAGCAATAATAATCATCGGCCCGTCTTTCTTTAAAACAGGCGCCCTCTGCGCTTCGTTGAGCTGGTCAATATATTTCTGCATGTAATTTTCTCCTTTTATGCAAAAATAAGAATTTAAAAAGAAAGTTCCTAAGAGGCTAAGGTTCTAAGACACTAAGTTTTTTTTCTTTTTTTGAAGCCAAACATTTAGGCATTTTATTAAACATGGTTTCCCGCTTTCGGCTATATCTCTCCGCTTCGCTTCGAAGATACCGCCTCAATCGGGGCTAAGAAACAAACAGTTTTTTTTAAGTTTCTAAGACACTATGTTACTGAGGTTCTAAGTTTTTTTCTCTTTACTAAAAAAAACTTAGTAGCTTAGAATCTTAGGAACTTAGCATCTTATTTAAAAAACACATCGTAAGCAAATCGTATTAAAGTTCCGATTACAACGATTAAAAAGAAAATTCTAATAAATCCATTTCCTTTATTGATGGCTAGTTTTGCTCCAAGCCATCCACCAAGTCCGTTGCTAATTGCCATCGGAATTGCGATTGCCCAAATGATTTTTCCTTTAATCATAAACAGACAAATCGAACCGAAATTGGTTGCTAGATTTACCATTTTAGCATTCGCGGAAGCGTGAAGAAAATCAAATCCTAAAAGCGCAATAAAAGCTACAACAAAGAAACTTCCTGTTCCTGGTCCGATAAATCCGTCGTAAAAGCCAATAATCATACTGATAACAACAGCATAAAATATTTGAGTTGCGGCCGAATGATCTTTTGCTTCGTGTTGTCCGAAGTTTTTCTTAGCATAAGTATAAACGAACAATAAAGATAAAACCACCAACAAAATCGGTTTCATAAAATCATTGCTGACCATTGTTAAAATTGTAGAACCTAAAAATGCTGACGGAACCGCCAAACACATCATAATAATTAAGAGTTTCCACTGAATAACAACTTTCTTTAAATATTGAAAAGCAGCAAAAGCAGTTCCGCTAAAAGCAGGAATTTTCAAAGTTCCAACTACAGTCGAAACGGGAAGATTTGGCAATAAAATTAATCCCATAGGAGTTTGGATTAATCCGCCGCCGCCTACAATTGCATCAATAAATCCTGCAGCAAATGCTGCCAAACAAAGAAAAAGTATTATGTATGAATCCATTAAAAATATATTTTGGTCTCCGTAAAAAACAAGTTGCAAAAGTACAGCTTCCTTTTTGTTTATTACCAAAAATTTAAAGTTGATTTCTCGTCAAAAAGTATATTTTTGCTAAAAAATTAACCCAATGGATTTTACAAGAATTATAGAATTAGCCAGTTACACTTTACCTGCAATTGTTACTGGATTTGTTGCTTACAGATTTTTTGAACTGCACATTAAAAACAATGATAAAAAACGTGCTTTTTTATTAAACAAACAAGCACACAAGGAATCGTTGCCAATACGTTTACAAGCATACGAGCGTATGACTTTATTTTTGGAACGTATTAATTTGACTAAATTATTAATTAGAATTTCTCCAATTTCTCAAAATAAACATGATTATGAAAATTACTTAATCGAACAAATCGAACAGGAATTTGAGCATAATTTAACGCAACAGATTTATATGTCTGACGAATGCTGGACAATCATTTCAACTGCAAAAAACGCAACAATCCAAATGATTCGTAAAGCTGCAATGAGCGAAAAAGTTGAAAACGCTGATAAACTTCGTGAAGTAATTTTGAATGATTTATTAGAAAAACAATCTCCAAGCAACGCTGCTTTAGGATTTATAAAATCTGAAGTTGCTGAACTTTGGTACTAAAAATATAATTTAGATTGCAGATTTTAAATTGAAACTAGAAAACAATCTAAAATCTGCAATCTTAAGTCTTTAATCTCAAATCTACATCTTCCTATTATCACTCATAACCTCAGATTTATTCTGAGCATATTCATAACCTTGCTCCCACCATTCTTTCATTACATCTTTATTGAAAATCAACGCATTGTCTGTTAATTTTATCGGAGTATAATATAAGTTAAGTTTTACATCTTTAGTATTTGCCATAAGTTTCCCTATAGCAATATCGTGTTTTTCGACTTGATCTAAAGCAATTCGAAACAAATCAATCATTAATGAAAACGGATTTTTTCCAATTACTGTTTTTGTGGTATTCACTTCTGTTTCAAGTACAATTACATCAATTTCTGTTGCGCCACGATTTATCGCTTCGCGAATTGGAACTAAACTTGAAAATCCTCCATCACCGTATTCAAAGTTGTTCTTCTCAACCAAACTCATAAACGGAACATAATTACTCGATATCCAAGACCATTCGCAAAACTCCTCATACGTACAATCTTTAGCCGATTTATATTCCGATTCGTTTGTTGTAAAATTCGTTACAGTTACGATTACGTCGGTTTTCAGCTTCTTCAATTTATTAAAATCGGAAAGAGAAAAGTTATTCTGAATATATTTTTTCAAACCTTTGCTTTCTCCAAAAGTTCGTTTTCCTTTAAAAAACTGACGTATAACATTAAAGTGATTAATTGTCACAATGTCTACTCCATCTTTGGCTTTCACCACAAACGGACAAATATTGAAAATACTCGACATGGTAACATTGGTGTATACAGAATGTATTTTTTTAATATGACCGAGAGCCAAATGCGGAATCAGTAAACTTCCTGTTGAAGTTCCTAAAAACAAATCGTATTCGTGTCTTTTTTCTTCTATTAAATACTGGGCAACACCGCCGGCAAATGCGCCTTTACTGCCGCCTCCTGAAATAACCAATGCTCTCATAAATTGTAATGTAGGTTTTGTTTTTTGGGATATTTTTTTTTAGACTTGGCAGAGGAAAGAAGCAAGAAGAAAGACTTTTTTACCTTTTCCTAGAAATCTTACCTCTTGCTTCTTACTTCTATTTTCAATTTTCTTGCTTCACTCAACTCTAATTTACTCTTTCAACAAACGATTCAATTGGAATTGCTCATCGGGGGTCAAATTAGGCAAAATTCTATTAAATGAAGCACGCATTTCAGGATTTTTTAACAGAAGTCTAATTGTGTCTCTTCCAAATTTCGAAAATTGCCACATATGATGTGTAGTCGCGCCAACTAAATTACTCAAAACCTGATCGTTGATAATTTTAAAAGCAATTAACTTCTCTAAAGCATTTTGTCGAGTTGTAGCTTCATATTTTGTAGAAGAAAAAGCAATTAATTCATTTACCAAATTATCTTTTTCACTGCTGTAGTTTGGTGTAGATAAAGCTAACGAAAGCCACAAAGTTCTCAGATTATAATCGTTGAAACCAATCCAGTTTTTAGATTTATCCAAATATTCTGTTCTATGATCGGGAAAATTTCGCCAAAGCCAATAAAGCGCAATTTCTTGTGTCTGATACGATTTATCATCCAAAAGTGTTTCGTAATTTGTTCTAAAATCTTCTGGAATTTGAGTTAAAGATCCAGCCAGATTTTGACGTACTCTGACATTATTAGTTTGCATTGCCAAAAGCAAAAGAGACTTTTTATCTTCGTATTTTTCATTTTCTAATTGATCAACAACAGCTTCTTTTACAGATTGATAAACATCTGATTCTAAAGTATTTTTCAAAATATCTGTTTTGTCTTTCAAAGGCGTTTTTTTCAATTTATCAATTTCCAATCGCTTTTGAATGGTTTTGTTTTTACTCAATAATTCATTTGCAGTTGGTGTATCAAAAGCAGTAGATTCCAGCCAGGTTTTCTGAAATTTATCCAAATCAAAATCAGAAACTTTTTTAATTTCATCGAAGAAATTCTGCGTGTTTACAGTTTGATAAGCGTATTTATTCAAATAACTTTTAATTGCTTTTTTAAAGGCTTTATCTCCAATAGATTCATGTAAAACGAATAATGTCCAAGCTCCTTTTTCGTAAAAAGTCAAAGAACTTGCTTTCGCATTTAAAACCGGAATAGCATCTGTACGAGAAGCAAATTTGATTTGTTGCGCTGTGTCGTATAATTTCGAGTAAAAGTAATCTTCGCCATAAATATCTTTTTCAGCAAGCAAAGCAAAGTAAGTCGCAAAACCTTCCTGAAGCCAATGATGCTTACTGCTCTCGGCTGTAATTAAATCTCCAAACCAATGATGTGCCAATTCGTGCGCGTCTACATTGGTATAATTTCTATCGCAAAAACCTATTGAATCTACTACATAACGCGTTGCAAAAAGTGTCGAAGTAGTATTTTCCATTCCTGCATACAAAAAGTCTCTAACGGGGATTTGTCTGTTAATTTTCCAAGGATATTTTACTCCAATTTCTTTTTCAAGAAAATCAAAAATACGCTTTGAATAACGATAAGTTGGCTCAAAACGATCTGCATCTTTTGGCTCATAGTAATATTCTAAAGGAATTCGGCTTTTAGATTTAAATTCTTTTTTATCATATTTTCCAATTGCCAGCATTAATAAATACGAACTCATTGGTTTTTTCATCTCATATTGCCAATGATTTAGATTTCCGTTGGCTGTTTTTTCTTTTAAAACACCATTCGAAACTACTTGATAATCTTTGTCGTAAGAAATACCTAAATTAAAAATCAACTTTTCATTTACATCATCAAAACTAGGAAACCAATTGCTGGTGTATCTTCCCTGCCCTTGCGTCCAGATTTGTACTTCTTCATTTTCCATTTCAACAAAATACAAGGCTTGTTTTGGTTTTGCTGTGTAACTAAAAGTCAAATGATTTTGTCCTTTTTTAAAAGGGAAAACCAATTTTAATTCTTTGCTAGTATTGATGAACATGATTTCGTTTTCATCGATTTTCACCTTTGAAAATTCCATATTTTTAGCGTCAAGCGAAATGGTATCAGTGTCTTGCAAAACTTCAAATTGGAAATCGACAGTTCCAGATATCATTTTATCTTTCGGATTTAATGACAATTGTCCAGAAACAGATTTGAAATCAACGTATTTAGTTTGCTGTGCAAATAGAAAACTGGTGAAGAATAGAAAAATGTATTTCATTAAAAACAAATTTGAAAGGCGAAATCCCAAAGTTACAAAGGTTTCCTTTACAAATAGAATGAAATTTGTAAGTTTACAATATAAAACTGCCAAATCGTGTCTACACCTCAAAAAGCCTTATTTAACTGGAGCAGCGGAAAAGATTCTGCTCTTGCTTTATATAAAACGCTACAAAATAAAGATTTTCAAATCGAATGTTTACTTACAAGTGTGAATCAGCAATTTCAGCGCATTTCGATGCACGGAATTCGTGTTGAATTACTGCAGGAACAAGCTAAAAGCATCGGAATTCCGTTAAAAATTCTTGAAGTTCCAGAAATGCCAACAATGGAAGTGTACGAAAAAGTAATGACTGAAACTTTAACCCAACTAAAACAAAACGGCATAACGCATTCTATTTTTGGAGATATTTTTCTGGAAGATTTGCGTTTATATCGTGAAAATCAATTGGCTAAAATTGGATTTACAGGAGTTTTTCCGATTTGGAAAATTCCGACTCAAGATTTAATTCAAGAATTTATTTCGTTAGGTTTTAAAACAATTGTGGTTTGTGTAAATGAAAAATATTTAGATAAAAGTTTTGCTGGAAGAGTTATCGATCAAGATTTTATAAATGATTTACCTGAAAACGTAGATGTTTGTGGTGAAAATGGTGAATTTCATACTTTTACTTTCGATGGACCAATATTTTCCAAACCAATTGATTTTGAAATTGGCGAAATTGTTTACCGAAAATATGAAAAAACAGAAAAGAAAGATTCGTCTAACACAGCTTGCGATACCAATGATGAAACCGCTTTTGATTTTGGATTTTGGTATTGTGATTTAATTAAAAAATAAATGAAGTTTTTTTATAAATTTATTGTTCTAGTTCTCGTTTCATTAGCCTTGCAAAGCTGTTTGGTAAATCGATGCAAAAGGCCTCAAATTACGGGTTATATTTATGATGCAGAAACGAAACAACCTATTGAAAATTGTACAGTTGGCGAGGCTTTAAGTCAGTCAAATGGGTATTTTTCTTTAGATGAAAAAAGATATCGCCAATTTACTTTTTTTGCTTTTGAAGCACCAACTTTATCCGTTAATGAAGCAATTAAAAAAGAAGGTTACGAATCTCAAAACATACAATTTATGCAGCCTTTTGGTGGTGGAATGAAAAAAGGAGCTTTTCATAATGCTGACACAATTTACATCAAGAAAAATATTTTAAAAACAAATTGATATGGCTTTAAAAGAAAATAATGAAGTAAAAAAAGTAATATTCTTTTTGAAAGAAATTGGTATTGAAATTATTGAAAAAGAACTTGAAGAAACCTTTTTGCCAGGCTTAGAATTAGGTCCTGATTGCATATATATCGATTATGATAAATTGCTTTATCCTGGCGATATTTTACATGAAGCGGGACATCTTGCAGTGACTATTGCTTCAGAAAGAAAATTGGTCGGCACAGCAGAAATTTCAAAAGACTGGCCAACTCAAGGTGATGAAAATGCAGCTATTTTGTGGTCATACGCGGCGCTACATCATTTACAGCTTCCTGCCGATTTTGTATTTCATCCAAATGGATATAAAAATGATTCTGAATGGTTTATTTCAAACTTTGAATCCGGACAATATATCGGACTACCTCTTTTGGAATGGATGGGTTTGTGTCTTGGAAATGAAAAAGCCGAAAAAGAGAATAAATCCCCTTTTCCGGCTATGCAGAAATGGCTTCGTGATTAATCTTAAGCAGATTCGTCAACCCAAGTTTTTAAAAACCACTTGTTATCTTTTAATTCAAAAATGTAATCAATATAAATTCCATTATCAAGCCCGCGCTGTTGAAGAGTGACTGTGTTTTTCTTTACTGATATTGTTCTTTTCAAATACTTTTCATCCGCTTTATTATTCAAATTAAGGGCTTTATACTTTTCTTTTGTCATAGTATAATCCGTTAATTCTAAATCATCATTGTTCATTTTGTATTTTAAAGGAAAAATAACTCTTGTGATTTGAAATTTTTTATCTTCATTGAATTTCTTAAAAAAGACATTAAAATCTTCTGGTCCTGTTTTTGTATTCTGAGCATAAATTGTAGAACTTAAACTTATGGCAAAAACAAAAACTATAAAAAAATACTTTTTCATTATTCTTCATACATTTTAAGCAAGTTCGTCACTGTATTCCAGTTTCGAATTGTTGCGGTTACATTTAATTTTTTTTCGATATATTTTTGATCAAATCGTGTTTTTCCAGCGCCAACGGCATATTTAATAAAAATTCTGTTTTCATCAATACTTGCTTCATCTGGTTTAAACTGACTAATTTTCAATTCATTAATACTTTCTTTTTTTAAATCCATTGAAACGAAAGCAACGTAAAGCTTTTTCGTATCAACATCTTTCTCTTTTAAAAACTGATTATTATCAAAACAAGATTGCAAATTTTCTTTGGTAATCATGACAACAGGAACTTCGTGTCCAAAAACTTTAAAAATTTCCTGTTTGATCATAAAACCAACTTTTGAAGCTTCTTCTTCGCTGTCAACAAAGACATTTCCAGACTGCAGATACGTTCGAACATTCTGAAAACCAAGATTCTCAAGCATTGCTTTCAAAGCTTCCATTTTCATCATATTATGCCCAGAAACATTGATTCCGCGTAAAAGCGCTAAATGTGTTTTCATTATTTTTTAATTTAAATTCAAAGATAAAAAAAACTATTCATCATCTTCTTCACTAATTTCAATATCAAACTTTACTAAGAAATCATTGAACTCTTGCTTGTATTTTCTTTGTGCTTGGGCTACAATTTCGTCTGCTTCTTCGTTAGATTCTATTGCATCAAGGTTAAATTCTTCCTTAACCCAATCATGAAATTCTTGCAAGTTTTCACTTTCTTCATAATATTCCTCGTCTTTATAAAAATAAGCTTTATCAAAATCAACTGAGATTTCTGTATTTAAAGTCAGAAGCTGAATCAATTTTTGAGTGTTTTCTGCCACAATATGAATTCCGCCTTCGTCACCAAAAACTACAATTGGGCAATTATTCAAATCTTTATCTATAAGCCAATACGCATATGAACTTCCTGAGCCGTTCGCTCCGGCAAATTCGATAAAACTGTTATAAAATTCTTCTTCCTCAGACCATGTTTTTATTCCTGTTTTATCATCTGTAATCGTAAGTCCAAAGCATTCAGAATAAGATTCAGCTCCATATTCCTGCTCAAATTCATGTAATTTCACTAAATCCGCTGGCACTTTATAATCACCAAATTGAACTGCAAATTCCTCCAATGAAAAACTACTGTCATAATCTGCATATTCTGTATCATCATCCTCTTCATCATCTTCTTCAATAACATCAGCAGTCAACATTTCGAAAGTTTCTATCGCAGCATTTTTTACGCAGAAAAGCTCAATTCCAGGAGCATTTTCATCATTCATCCATTGATATTTTGGATCTCCGTCTTCATTCAAATATTCTAAAATAAGTAGAATATCTTCATCTTCATGACACCATAAAGCGCGCATTCTAATGCTAAAACCATTCGAGATTTCCTGAGAAATCTGACTGTATTTCTTTCCTTCGTAATCAAAAGGAATAAACAAATAAGTTGTTCCAGAAATGTGTCTAACGATTTTTCCGTTCTCTTTTAATTCCTCATTTTCAGAGAGAACTTCAACCATATTGATAAACTGATTACGAAAATCGGCATAAGAATATTTCTCTTTTTTATCGTAATCTAAGATTGAAAGTCCGTCTTTAAAAACATCTAAATAATTGTTGCCTAATATTTCACTTCCATAACTTGAAAATTCTATAAAAGCATCATCTACAATATCAGACAATTTATGTGTTGAAGGCAGATAATTTTCTACAGTAATAACAGATCCATCGGTATCTTGAACATTGCTGCAAATCAAAACATCGGGTCTGCCGCTACTAATAATCGCTTGAACATCTGTAAAACGCTCAAAATGAAGCAGCATATCATCTGCATAAATCAACCAAGCTGTAAGATCGCCTTTTACAAAAAGTTCTCCGTGATTGTATTCACCGACTAATGAATCGCATTGCAAGCCTCCGCCTAAATAATGTACGCTTCCGAACAAATTAATATTAACTGTTGTAGTTTTTCCTAAAACAATTAAGGCAGGAGAATTATCGGTATCGTAAGAACTGATAAGTTTAGCAACGGTTAAATTTCCTTTAAAAATAAATCCTAAAATGAAAATATCGGAATGTTCTTCGGTACTGAAATCCATTTCAAACGAATCCATTTCTACATCTTCTTCGGCTAATAGAAATATTGGATTTTCTTCGTAATCGGGAAAACGCCAAGTGTCTTCAAAAACATTATAAATTTTATTATTGTTGAAATCTGTAAGATCGCCAATAATCGTGTGCGCTTCGTGTCGGTTAATTACTTTGAATGTAATACCAGAAAACACCATAGTTTCAAAAGGAACTTTTTCTTCTTTAATCATAATTTGAGGCTTATAATTTAAATGTTTTAACAAATCTAGCAATTATCTTTTTTTATTAAAATTTTACTGACGATAAAAATAAAAAAACTCCGTCAGAAACGGAGCTCAAGAAAAAAATTAGTAAGCATTCAAAATTTATCTCTTTTTTCATAAACTAGCATTGGACCGTCACATATAGACCACGTTCCATACAAATTTCCCATGCTATTAAGGATATATAAATTTTCTTTTACTTTTGAAAAACAAGATGCAACTATATCGCTTTCAGCAGTATAATTTAATTCAAATTGTATTTGGTCAGTCGTTTTTATTACGGAATAAGTTCCTGAAATAGTTGTAGTTTTATTGTCTTTCTTTCTCGTTTTAGAAAATGTATTATTAGAATTAAATGTATAAGATTCCTCCCATTCTAAAATATCAATAGAATTTGCAGCAGGATTATTACTGCCCATTCTTGTTAACGTCCATTTTCCGAGGTAACTTTCAGATGGTTTGTCGTCGTTATCAGAACAGGAAACAAGAGAAAGAAGCGTTAAAATTAAAAGTCCAATTTTTTTCATTTTTAAAGTTTTTGATGGTTAACTATTAATAAGACTTTACTTTCTTTAAACGGTTGCGTCAAAATTCTTCGACTTAACGATAAGTTAATATTCAGAGACTTGAAAACTACAATTCATTTTCAAAATTCCCAATTAAAATCTATCTTCGCTTTTCTAAAGAAAAAGAAGCAAGAAGAAAGATAATGAGATTGTAATTGATCTTTTTTCTTGCTTCTTTCTTCTCAAAAAATCTAAATCTTCGAATGTCAAACAATCTCCTAGAAACCCCAATTGAATACTTAAAAGGCGTTGGTCCGAGTCGTGGCCAGCTACTTCGTAAGGAATTGGGCATTCATAAATATGGAGATTTAGTCAATCTTTTTCCGAATCGATATATCGACAGAACGCGTTATTACAAGATTAATGAATTGCAGAATACAGGTTCTGAAGTTCAGATTATTGGAAAAATAATTCACATAAAAACGGTTGAATTTGCCAAAAACAAAAAGCGTCTCGTAGCCACTTTTGTTGACGATACAGGGCAAATCGATTTAAACTGGTTTCAAGGACATAAGTGGATTCGCGAGAGTTTAAAACTGAATGAAACTATAGTGATTTTTGGAAAATGTTCTCTTTACGGAAGCCAATTCAGTATGGCGCATCCGGAAATTGAATTGTTAAGCGAACACGAAAGAAGCTTACGCTCAGCTATGCAACCCGTTTATCCTTCAACAGAAGCTTTGGCGAATAAAGGAATTTCAAACCGTACAATTAATAAATTGATGGAACAGCTTTTTCTGGAAACACAAGCTTTGTTCACAGAAACTTTTCCTCCTTTTTTAATTGAAGAATTAAAACTGATTCCGAAAAGAGCAGCGTTATTCAATATTCATTTTCCGAAGAGTGCTGAGATTTTAGCGAAAGCGCAATTCAGACTGAAATTTGAAGAATTGTTCTTTATTCAGTTGCAATTAATTACAAAAAATCTCATTCGAAAACATAAAATAAAAGGACATCCATTTGACAAAGTGGGCGAACTTTTTAATGAATTCTATAAAAATCATTTGCCTTTTGATTTAACGAATGCTCAAAAGCGAGTAATCAAAGAAATCCGAACGGATATGGGAAGCAACGCTCAAATGAACCGTTTGCTTCAAGGTGATGTGGGTTCTGGAAAAACAATTGTTGCTTTTATGAGCATGCTTTTGGCAATTGATAATGATTTTCAGGCTTGCTTGATGGCGCCAACAGAAATTTTGGCGAATCAGCATTTTCTTGGTTTATCCGAATTTGCTAAAACGCTAAATATTAATATTCGAATTTTAACGGGTTCTACTAAAACTTCTGAAAGAAAAATTATTCATGAAGAGCTAGAAAGCGGTGAACTTAAAATTTTGATTGGAACTCACGCTTTGTTGGAAGATAAAGTAAAATTCAAGAATTTAGGCCTTTCTGTAATTGATGAACAGCATCGTTTTGGTGTGGAGCAAAGATCAAAATTGTGGAAGAAAAATGATATTCCGCCACACGTTTTGGTCATGACCGCTACTCCTATTCCGAGAACTTTAGCCATGAGTTTATATGGTGATTTAGATATTTCGGTTATTGATGAATTGCCTCCAGGAAGAAAACCGATTCAGACTGTGCATCGTTATGACACCAATCGTTTGAAAGTTTGGAAGTTTCTTCGTGATGAAATTGCAAAAGGAAGACAGATTTATATTGTGTATCCGCTAATTCAGGAATCTGAAAAAATGGATTATAAGGATTTAATGGACGGTTACGAAAGTATTTCTCGTGATTTTCCGCTTCCTCAATATGCTATTTCTATTCTTCATGGAAAAATGAAACCAGCAGATAAAGATTCTGAAATGAAGCGTTTCTCTGAAGGAAAAACCAATATTATGGTCGCTACAACTGTAATTGAGGTTGGTGTAAACGTGCCAAATGCCAGTGTGATGATTATTGAAAGTGCTGAAAGATTTGGGCTTTCGCAATTGCATCAGCTTCGCGGACGTGTTGGTCGTGGTGCCGAACAAAGTTATTGCATCTTAATGACGGGACATAAATTAAGTTCTGACAGTAAAACCAGAATGGAAACTATGGTTCAAACCAATGATGGTTTTGAAATTGCCGAAGTCGACTTAAAACTTCGAGGTCCTGGTGATTTAATGGGAACGCAACAAAGTGGTGTTTTAAATCTGCAAATTGCTGATATTGTAAAAGATAGAGAGATTCTTTCTTTGGCTCGTAATTATGCTATGAAAATCTTAAAAGAAGATTCTGCGCTTCAAAAGCCTGAAAATGCTATTCTTAGAGCGATTTTCATCGAAATGACAAAAAAGAAGAATATTTGGAATTATATTAGTTAAGGTACTAAGGTTCTGAGAGGCAAAGGTTCAAAGGTTTTCCTAACGGAACTTGAAACAAAAAACATATACTCCATTGCATTCTATTGTATTCATTTGATTTAGTTTTGATGGGGGCTCAAATTTAAAATTGAATGTTTTATTAGATACAATGAAGTATATTATTTAGTTATTATTTTTTGGGCTCGTTTTTCTTTTCAAAAAGTCCGCTAAACAAGCCTTTACTTACTTTATTTTTATCATCCTTTCCGGTCGCAATCATGTAATCGATATACTCCATGTATGTTTTTTTTCTTTCCTCTAGAAAGCCTACTAGATATTCTTCAGAAGCGTGCATGCCACTTGTTTCTTCAATCTGTAAAAGCTTTTTGTACAAAGGCTCAATAAATTTCACAATAATGTCATTTGGAACCGATTTTCGAGTGCAAAAGAAACCTACAATCTCACCATCTGTATCTGCTACAATTTTAAAATCGGTTACAACCCAGTAATAACGACCCGTTTTTGCCATGTTTTTTATGATAACATGAATGTTTTCGCTGGATTTTATACTGTCCCACAAGAATTTAAAAATTACTTTTGGCATGTCTGGATGGCGCACTATATTATGAGGCTGACCGACAAGTTCAAATTCATCGTAACCAGAAACATCTATAAAGTCTTCATTCGCATATAAAATGGTTCCTTTTTTATCAGTTTTACTCAGTAATACTTTATTCTTATTCCAGTCTACTTCCCTATCTGAAGGCGTCGGACGGTGCAATTTGGCATCCATAAATTTTACATTTAAATTAATTTAAAAAAATTAATATTTTTTGGAAGTTGGCTCCGATTACTCGGAAAACAAAACTTTAATTTCTACTATTTGTTGATTTTACATGAATATCATTAACCAAATCATCAATCTTCTTGGCACTTTCTCTCATCATTTCAAGATAAGTCAGTAGTTTGTCATTATCAGTATGGCCTTTTGAAACATCAATTAATTTTAAAACCGAATTTACTGGCAGTTTCAAATCTAAAGTTGTTCTATGAATAAAATCATTGTAATCTTTCGTAGCAGACATTGAGCTGTATTTTGCTGAAGCCAATTTCATGTTTTCCAATTCATATTCGTCTGAAATTTTTGAAATGTGATTTTCGCTATGCTCTTTAAAGTAATACGCCCAGTAACCATTCATTAAGAATACCACAGCAGCCAATACGGTATGGATAATCAAAGTCTCCAGATCAAAATTTACTTGCGAAAAATAAACTTGAAGTCCAGTGGCATCATTGTAGATATAGTTTTGCAGATAGGCCAATCCAGCATGGTGCAGAATCACTAATAAAGTAAGCGGAATTTGAAGTTTCCAATTCTGATAAATAATCAAAATCGTACTGGCGATGAATACTGTAAAATGCATTTCAAACATTCCATGCATTTGATAAATGTACTGTGCCATAAAAATAGCCAGAACGACTGATAAAACGTATTGGTAAAATTTGGAGTTTTTCATGAAAAATTTAGCCGAATAATAAGCTAAAAGATTCAATGTCCCGACACCAACACCAATTTCGAAAGTATCATATTTAAAAGAAAGTCCGATACCAAGCAGGAAATATACTGCAAGTACATAATTAATAATAGTATCTGATTTTTGTGTCATTGTAGACATAAAACTATGCAGATAATCTTGTTCGTTTAAGCTAGCTTTTGCTTTCATAGGTTATTAGATTTAGGTTTTTGGAAATAGTTATTTAGTACATTTTGGTAATGAACATCCGTAGGCTTTAAGGGCTAAAGCGTTGAAAGCAGGGTTTTCTTTTTGGCTAAGAAGAGAATCAATCGCCATTTGAGCATAATTGCTTTCGGCATCTGTGCAATATCTTGTTTTATTGTAATTGCCTCTGTAATACAAATTATGCGACTGATCTAACAAAACAGCCTGAGGAGTTGAGAAAACACCACATTTTTTAGCAATTGCTTCGTCAAAATAAACAGGGATTTTGGCGTCAAATTTTTGCTGTATTTCGTCAATAGTAAAATTTTTCTGTTTGTTTAAGACAACAATTTTAAAATTGATTTGATCTCCATATTTTTTAATCAAACCACTAACGTGCGGCACATTGAATCGCGAACAAGGACATTCGGGATTAAAAAAATGGATAAAAATAGGTTTGTTATCAAATGCGCAGCACGGACCAAGTTCTATCTTAGATCCCATTGCAATCGCGTGGTAATTTTTTGGAATTGGAGTTGGAAGACTGTATTTAAATTCATTCTGCCAAAACAAATAGCCAATTGCCGCAAGCAAAAGTGTAAACCATAAACTCAGAAGTAATTTTTTCTTCATATATCATTTTTTTATTATTATTTAAACACCAAAAGAATAAACACTTGTTAATACTATTTCTCGCTCAATTTAGTAAAAACTCCAAAAAAACAACTTCTATTTACATATTTTAACATTAACACTAAACAATTATTATAGTGCTCAGCTAAAATCTTATCATTTTGTTTAACATACCAATGTTACAAATAAAATCGATAAAGTGCAAAAAAAATCAGACAAATTGAAGAAATTTTCTTTCAACCTAGAAAAAGCAAGCCTTTTTACGAGTCTTGGAATGCATTTTGAGACTTAAACAATTTATTTTCTTTAAAAAAAATTAATGTTCAATTAAACCTTTTTGCGCGCTTTAAGTCTAAATGCAAACCTTTGTACATACAAATGTTAAATAAACGCTAACAGCTTTCGATTTCGCACCAAAAAGTTAAATTTGTAAGCTTACTAAAAACACAAACCTAAAATCTATATTCACCTCATTTTTATGAAACTAAAACACCTCATTTACACCCTTTTAATTGTTGGAATTGGTGGCTTTGTCACCTACAGAATTATTTCAAACAAGGGAAAAAACGATGATTCTAAAAAGTTCAATGACAAAAAATCTCGAACAACTGTTAATGGAATCGTAATAAAAACTGCCACTTTTGACAATAATTTAGCATTATCAGGATCCATTGAAGCAAATGAACAAGTAGAAATTCATAGTGAGGTTTCTGGAATTGTGGAAGGAATATTTTTTAATGAAGGTAGCAACGTAACAAAAGGACAAGTGCTTCTTAAAGTAAATGATATTGAACTAAAAGCGCAATTGCAACAAGCTCAAACGAGAGAAGGTTTGGCTGCTGAAAACGAAAGAAGAGCAAAATTACTATTGCAAAAAGAAGCAATCAGCCAAGAAGAAGCCGATGTTGCAAAAGCCGATCACGCTTCTGCGCAAGCACAAACACAATTAATAAGAGCGCAAATCTCTAAAACTTCTGTTAGAGCACCTTTTTCAGGAAAAATCGGTTTACGTTCGATTTCTCCAGGAACTTATATTACACCAACTGTTTTAGTAGCAAAATTGGTTAATACAAGCAAATTAAAAATCACTTTTTCTATACCAGAAAAATATGCTGCAGAAGTAAAATCTGGATCTGTAATCGATTTTAAAGTTTCTGGATCTGACAAAACTTATAATGCGAAAATTTATGCAATCGAACCAGAAGTTGCCGTTGCAACACGTACGCTTCAAATTCGCGCACTTGCAGATAATGTAGACGGAAAACTTTTCCCTGGAACTTTTGCAGATATCAAATTGCCTTTAAATATTATTAAAGACGCTATTGTAGTTCCTTCTCAAGCTATTGTGCCAATTCAAGACGGTAAAAAAGTATATGTTGCCAATAATGGTCAAGCAAAAGAAGTAATGGTTGATGCAACAACAAGAACAGATTCTTCAATTTTAATTTTAGCTGGATTAAAACCTGGAGATACTTTAATTACAAGCGGCGTTATGTCTTTAAAAGACGAAGCTCCGATTAAAGTTAAAGTTCAAAAATAATATTTAAGTTATGAGTTTTGAATTATAAATTATGAGTAAAAAATTACACTTAATATCTAAACTCTAAAATCTAAAATCTCACATGAGTTTATCAACTACAAGTATAAAAAGACCTGTTTTAACTATAGTACTGAATCTATTAATTATTCTATTCGGTTTTATTGGTTATACTTTTTTGGGTGTTAGGGAGTTTCCTTCTATTGACCCTGCGCAGGTTTCTATTCGTACCAATTATACGGGTGCAAATGCCGACATTATTGAATCGCAAATCACCGAACCTCTTGAAAAAGCAGTAAATGCAATTGACGGAATTAGAAATATTACTTCTTCTAGTAACCAAGGAAGCAGTAACATTACTATAGAGTTTAATCTGGATAAAGATCTTGAAGAAGCAGCAAATGACGTTCGTGATAAAGTTTCTCAAGCTATTCGAAACCTTCCTCAAGATATTGATGCGCCGCCAGTTGTATCAAAAGCAGATGCAGACAGTGACGCAATTATCTCGATGACCGTTCAAAGTGATTCTAGAAATTCTTTAGAATTAAGTGATTACGCAGAAAATGTTATTTCTCAACGTTTAGAAACGATTCCAGGAGTGAGTGGTGTTCAAATTTGGGGACAAAAACGTTACGCAATGCGTTTATGGATCGACCCTGTAAAACTGACTGCTTATGGCTGTACAGTATCTGATGTTCGTACTGCGTTAAATGCTCAGAATGTTGAGTTGCCATCAGGAAAATTGACTGGTAACAATACCGAACTTACAGTAAAAACTATCGGAAATCTTTCTAAAGCAGAAGAATTCAACAATATCATCATTCGAACTGACGGAGATAAAATCGTTCGTTTAAGCGATATTGGTGGCGCAGAATTAGGTCCGGAAAATATTGAAACAAAATTAAGCCAATCTGGTTTGCCGATGATCGGTTTAGCAATTGTTCCAATGCCTGGAGCAAACTATTTAGATATTTCGAAAGAATTCTACAAAAAATACGAAGCTTTAAAAAAGGACCTTCCAAAAGATATCAAATTAAATATTGCGCTCGACAATACAATTTTCGTAAAGAAATCAGTATTAGAAGTTGCTGAAACATTAGGAATTTCGGTAATTCTGGTAATCATTATTATCTATCTTTTCTTTAGAGACTGGGCGATTGCTTTCAGACCATTAATTGATATTCCGGTTTCGTTGATTGCTACATTTTTCATCATGTGGCTATTCGGATTCTCAATCAACGTATTAACTTTATTGGCAATTGTACTGGCAACGGGACTTGTGGTAGATGATGGTATTGTTGTAACCGAAAATATCTTCAAAAAAGTAGAAGAAGGAATGTCGCCAATTGAAGCCGCTATTAAAGGTTCTAATGAAATTTTCTATGCCGTAATTTCGATTTCGGTAACATTAGCAGCGGTATTTTTACCTGTAATTTTCCTTGAAGGTTTCGTTGGACGATTATTTAGGGAATTTGGAGTTGTAATTGGTGCTGCGGTATTAATTTCTGCTTTCGTTTCTCTGACTTTAACGCCAATGTTGAACGCTTATTTAATGAAAGGCGGAGAACAGAAAAAATCAAAATTCTATATTAAAACAGAACCATTTTTTGAAAAAATGAACAGCAGTTATGCTGAGTCGCTTTCAAAATTCATGGAAAGAAAATGGATCAGCTTCCCTATTCTTATTGCTTGTTTCGGATTGATTTATTTATTCTTTACTATTCTTCCAAAAGAAACAGCACCTTACGATGACAGAAGTTCTGTAACTATGCGTATGACAACTCCAGAAGGATCTTCATACGAATACACAGACCGTTTTATGCAGGAAATTTCACAATTGGTTGATGATTCTATTCCTGAGAAAAAAGTAAGTTTAGTTATTACAGCGCCAGGTTTTGGGGCTTCGGCAACAAACACAGGATTTATCAGACTTTCATTAAAAGAACCAGACGAAAGAACGGTCTCTCAAAAAGATATTGCCGATAAATTGACAAAATGGACGAAAAAATATCCAGATGCTAAGACTGCTGTAATTCAGCAACCTACAATTGCAGTTAACAGACGTGGAGGTTTACCGATTCAATATATTATTCAGGCTCCTAATTTTGATAAATTGAGAGAAAAAATTCCTGTGTTTATGAATGAGGTGAATAAAAGTGATGTGTTTTCTACGACAGACGTAAACTTGAAATTCAACAAACCTGAAATTAACGTTACAATTGATCGTGAAAAAGCAGAAAGTTTAGGAATTTCAATTATAGATATCGCGCAAACTTTACAGCTTTCTTTGAGCGGACAGCGTTTTGGATATTTCATTAGAAACGGAAAACAATATCAAGTAATTGGACAATTTGACCAAAAAGACAGATCTAAACCTCTGGATTTGACTTCTATGTTTGTAAAAAACAGAAACGGCCAATTGATTCAAATGGATAACGTTGTGAAGGTTTACGAGCAAAGTAATCCGCCGCAATTGTTTCATAACAACCGTTATATGTCTGCAACTGTTTCTGCTGGTTTAGCACCAGGAAAAAGTATCAGCGATGGTATTCAAGAAATGGACAGAATTAAAGCGAAAGTTTTGGATGAAAGTTTTACAACCGATTTAAGTGGAGAATCTAGAGATTTCGTAGAAAGTAGCTCGAATACTTCTTTCGCCTTCGGATTGGCTTTATTATTAATTTTCTTGATTTTAGCAGCTCAATTTGAAAGTTTTATTGATCCTTTTATCATCATTTTAACTGTTCCAATGGCGGTTGCTGGAGCTTTATTCTCATTATGGCTATTCAATCAGACATGGAATATTTTCAGTCAAATTGGTACGGTAATGCTGATTGGTCTGGTTACCAAGAATGGTATTTTGATTGTAGAATTTGCCAATCAGTTACGAGAACAAGGCAAACCAAAAATGGAAGCTATTTTAGAAGCTTCGGAAGCACGTTTACGTCCAATTTTAATGACGAGTTTGGCCATTGCATTAGGAGCGCTTCCAATTGCAATGTCACTTGGAGCTGCGTCTACGAGTAGAATTGGTATGGGAGTTGTAATTGTGGGTGGAACTATTTTCTCATTGGCTTTAACGCTTTTTGTAATTCCTGCCATTTATTTTATGTGGTCTAAGGCTAGAAAACACTATCCTGAATTTGATCATATTGACGAATACGAAAGAGACAGCATTAAATAGAAACCAAAAACCAGATTTTTGGTTAAAGAAAACGAATATGAATATCAAAAAAATATACTGTACAGCAATTATCCTGTTCCTTTGCATTTTTCAATCAAAGGCGCAGGAAGTTCTTACTATTGAACAGGCTATGACTATAGCTTTGGAGAATAATTTTGAAATTAAAATTGCTAAAAATAATTCCAAAATAACCGAAACAAACGTTACGATTGGAAACGCAGGAATGCTGCCAACAGCAACCGCAAATATTACAGACAACAATAATATTACAAACTCTACTCAAGTTCGACAAGATGGCACTTCAACATCATTAGACAATGCCAAAAACAACAGTTTAACTTATGGAGTGAGCATTGGATGGACTGTTTTTGACGGAATGAAAATGTTTGCTAAACTTGATCAGTTAAAAGAGCTTCAAAAATTGGGTGATGCAGAACTTAAAAGAACTATTTTAGTTAAAATTGCCCAAGTAAATTCTGCTTATTATGATTTAGTACAAATGCAGCAGCAATTATCTGCATTGGATACTACGATCGTAATTTCGAATCAGAGATTGACTTTAGCTAAAAATCGTTTCAGCATTGGTAAAGCTTCAAAATTAGAAGTTTTAAACGCTCAAGTTGATTTAAACTCAGATCAAGTGGCTATGCTGAGACAAAAGGAAGCGTATGCAAATGGTAAAATTTTATTGAACCAGCATCTAGCGCGTGATCCAAAAATTGATTTCAAAGTTACTGACAAAGTTACGGTAGACAATAAATTGATTTTGGCTGATTTAATGGAATTGGCTCAAAAACAAAACCCTGGATTAGAAACTCAAATCATCAACAAACGTATTGCCGAATTACAGCTAAAACAAGTAAAAGGAGACCGTTATCCTACTTTACGATTAACGACAGGATATAACTTTTCTGAAAGTCAGTCTAGTTTAGGATTTACGAGCGAGACTTCAAATAGAGGTTTAAATTATGGTTTTAATGCTTCTATGAATATTTTTGACGGTTTCAATCAGCATCGAAATGAGAAGGTTGCGAAATTACAGATTGAAAATTCACAACTTGCAATAGAACAGCAAAATACCACTTTGAATACACAGTTGAGCACTGCTTTTCAAACGTATTTAACTAATTTAGAATTAATTGATCTGGAAGAAGACAACGAAGCTATTGCGAGACAAAATTTAGAAATCACGCTTGACAAATTTAAAATCGGAACCATTACAACACTTGATTTTAGAACAGCTCAGCTGAATTATGTCAACGCAAAAGTACGTTACAGCAATGCACAATACGAGGCAAAATTATCTGAAATTGCCTTAAAAGAATTAGCTGGGAATATCAATTTTTAAGTAAATTTGTTTCAAAACATACTTAAATGATTTCGTACAACACCAAAGATTGGTTTACTTTTATTTTTCATTTTCATAAGTCAGATACAGTACGAAAACTGTTTACGATTATGATTGCAATTGGAATTTATGCTACAGCCGTCTGTTATGTTGAACTTCATTATTTTAAAGTAACCAAAAACGATTACATTCACAACATTCCGATGATGCATGGAATGCTTGGTTTTGTAATCTCTCTTTTGCTTGTTTTTAGAACCAATACAGCTTATGATAGATGGTGGGAAGGCCGTAAACTTTGGGGCGGACTTGTAAACAACAGCCGTAATTTGGCCATCAAGCTTTCTGCAATTTTAAAAGACGAAAATGACAGAAAGTTTTTTAGAAAATACATTCCCATGTATGCAGATATTCTTCACCAACATTTGAAAGATGAAGATACGGGCAAAATGCTGTTTGAAGATGTTGAAATTGATCAACACAAACACAAGCCAAATCAATTAAAAAGAATTATGTATCATAAAATCAATGATTTGTATGATGATAAAAAGATATCTGGAGAGCAGCTAATTACGTTAAATGACGAATTAGTTGCTTTTACAGACATTTGCGGAGCATGCGAACGCATTAAAAATACTCCTATTCCCTACTCTTACAGCGCTTTCATAAAGAAATTCATCTTCTTTTACACGATGACGCTTCCGTTTGGATATTCTATTAGTTTAGGGTATCTAGTTGCACCTGTTGTGGTTTTTATATTTTATGTTTTGGCAAGTTTAGAGCTTATTGCCGAAGAAATTGAAGATCCGTTCGGGAATGATGAAAATGATCTTCCAACAAAGAAAATTTCGGAAAACATTAAAAAACACATTGAAGAACTGATTTAATTAAACGTTAAATCTGCAGTTTATATTCTTATTTTCATTAAATTTAAAGTCTTCACCAAAAATTAAATTTAATGAACAATCAACGATTTTTAGTCAATCCGCTTCAATTATCGCAAGAGAAATCATTAAAAACTCTTGTAGAAAACAGAACTATTTACAATTTAAATCATTGTGAATTAAATCTATTTGAAACCTACGAATCGACCCAAAAAGTTCCTTTAAAATTTAATGATTTGGTTGTCACCAGCATGCTTCGCGGCAAAAAAATCATGCATCTTTTTGATGATCCTGAATTTGTATATCTTCCGGGCGAAACTGTGATTGTGCCTTCTAATGTAGAAATGAAAATTGATTTCCCCGAAGCTTCAAAAAACAATCCAACTCAATGTTTGGCTTTAGCTATTGATCAAGATAAAATTGCTGAAATTTTAAATTTCTTAAACGAGCAATATCCAAAAGACGGAAATAACATGTATTGGCAGTTAAACTACCAGAATTATTTCTTTTATAACAATGTCGAAATGGCGGCCACAATCAATAAACTCATCAAAGAATGTATGAGCACTTCGATTACCAAAGACATTTTTGCTGATTTGACTTTAAAAGAATTATTGATTAGAATTATCCAAACTCAAACAGTAAAATCTTTGGATGAAGGAAAAGCTTTTGAAAATAACAACCCAATTAAAGAAGTTACAGAATATATCAAACAGAATTTAAAGGAAAATATGAGCTTAAAAACGCTGAGCGAAAAAGCCTGCATGAGTACAACTTCTTTCTATCGTTTCTTTAAACGCGAACTCGGAATGAGTCCGATTGAATATATTTTGAATGAAAAAATAAAATGCGCTAAAAATCTATTAAGAAATCCAACGCTTCAAATCAACGAAGTTTGCTATTTGGCAGGTTTTGAAGATGCAAATTACTTCATTCGATTATTTAAAAAATACGAAGGCATTACGCCGAAACAATATCAGTTGCTTTATATTAATTAATTCAAGGAACAAAGGTTCAAAGATGCAAAGGGACAAAGTTTTTAACCTTTGTTACTTTGTTACTTTGCCACTCTGAACCTCAAAAAAAAGTAACTGGTTCCAAATCTTTTTCTTCTTCAGGAGTGAAAATGCGGTATTCTATTTGGAAAGTTTTCTTTAAAGGAGTTTCCAAAGAAAAACCTCCAACTCCAAAGGCATCAATTACGGTTAAAGTAAAATGGGCATGTTTCCAATATTCAAATAAATCTTTGTCAACCCAAAACTCGGTGTCTTCAACGACTCCAATGCAAACATCGCCCGTACGCTGATAATAACCTCCTTTTTCAAAACATTGTGGCTGTGTACCTTCGCAGCATCCGCCCGCTTGATAAAACATCAAATCACCATGTTTTTCTTTTAGAATATTAATTAATTCTATTGCTTTTTCTGTGGCATCAATTCGTTTAATCATCATTTTTGTCTTTAAAATTCAAAAAGCAGCAAACTCAATTAAGAAATCTACTGCTTTATATAACTAACCAATTAAATCAAATAGCCTGGAAGAAGTTTGTTCAACGCCATTAGATTTTGTCTAATGCCCCATGCATGTCACAAACTTCCGATTTGTAAATTTTCCAGGATTTGAAAATTCATATTTAAAAGAAACCTAATTTCTTTTTGTCATAAGAAATCAGCATGTTTTTGGTTTGACGGTATTGGCTCAACATCATTTTGTGGTTTTCACGACCAATTCCAGATTGTTTGTAACCTCCAAACGGAGCTCCTGCAGGATAAGAATGGTACTGATTGATCCATACACGACCCGATTGAATCGCTCTTGGAACCTGATAAATTTCGTGTGCATCTCTTGTCCAAACTCCAGCTCCTAAACCATACATCGTATCATTTGCGATTTCGATTGCTTCTTCTGTAGTTTTAAAAGTTGTAACTGCTAGAACTGGTCCGAAAATCTCTTCTTGAAAAATTCTCATTTTGTTATGACCTTTAAATAAAGTTGGCTTAATGTAATAACCGCCTTCTAATTCGCCACCCAAATTATTTTCATCACCTCCTGTCAATAATTCTGCACCTTCTTCTTTTCCTAAATTGATGTAAGACATGATTTTTTCTTTCTGAACAATCGAAGTCTGAGCACCAATCATAGTCGATTTATCTAGCGGATTTCCAGCAATAATGGCTTCAGTTCTTTCAATTACTTTTTTGATAAACTTGTCGTAAATATCTTCGTGAATTAATAATCTGGAAGGACAAGTACAGATTTCGCCTTGATTTAAAGCGAATAATACGGCACCTTCAACTGCTTTATCAAAGAAATCATCATCGTGATCTGCTACTGAAGGGAAGAAAATATTTGGAGATTTACCACCTAATTCTAATGTTACCGGAATAATATTTTCTGTTGCGTATTGCATTACCAAACGTCCTGTCGTTGTAGAACCTGTAAACGCAGCTTTCGATACTTTTTTATTGGTTACTAACGGACGACCTAATTCAGCACCAAAACCGTTTACGATATTTAAAACTCCTGGAGGAAGAATATCTCCAATTAATTCCATTAAAACCATAATCGAAATCGGTGTGCTTTCTGCTGGTTTTAAAACAATTGTGTTTCCTGCTGCAAGTGCTGGAGCGATTTTCCAAACGGCCATTAAAATCGGGAAATTCCACGGAATAATCTGTGCCACAACACCAAGAGGTTCGCTTAAAGCGATAGAAACTGTCTGAGAATCTAGTTCAGCAATAGAACTTTCTTCGGCACGAATCACGCCTGCAAAATATCTAAAGTGATCAATTGCCAACGGAATATCAGCGGCAAGCGTTTCGCGAATTGGTTTTCCATTATCTACCGTTTCAACCGCCGCGATGTATTCTAGATTGTCTTCAATTTTTTGTGCAATCTTATTTAGTAAAATGCTTCTTTCGGTTACCGAAGTTTTTCCCCAAGTTTTAAAAGCTTCATAAGCAGTATCTACAGCCAATTCTAAATCTGCCTTTCCAGAATGCGCTGCTTTTGTAAATACTTTTCCATCAATTGGAGAAACAACATCAAAATATTCTCCTGCAATTGGCGCAACAAATTTTCCGCCAATATAGTTATCGTATTTTGCCTTAAATTCAGGTCTTTTTACTGAGGTGCTCATAATATTCTTTTTTTGATTTACTCCAAATTTAGTTTCATAAAAAGAAACAGAATAGCATTTTTCATTCATCTTGTAGCACAAAAATTACACATTCTATTTTTTTAACCTTTTACAATATGTATTTGTTAAAATACTGGCATGTAAATTATTAAAAACTTAAAACAGAGCTTTTTCTCTTCGACAACAAAACAACTTGAAAAAACCATCTAATTTTTTCCTACTCCAAAGCGCAATCCTTATATTTGTAACCTTATTCAAGAATTAAATAACTACAATGAAAATATCTTACAACTGGTTAAAACAATTTATTAAAACAGATTGGACATCTGAGCAGACTTCTGAATTGCTGACAGATTTAGGTTTAGAAGTAGAAGTTGTCGAAAAATACGAATCAATTAAAGGTGGTTTAGCAGGTGTTGTTGTTGGACATGTTCTAACTTGCGAAAAACATCCTGATGCTGATAGATTGAGAGTTACTACAGTTGATGTTGGTTTAGAAGCTCCTATTCAAATTGTTTGCGGTGCAGCAAACGTTGCGGCTGGACAAAAAGTGCCTGTTGCGACAATAGGAACCGTTTTGTACGATAAAGAAGGTGCAGAATTTACCATTAAAAAAGGAAAAATTCGTGGGCAAGAAAGTCACGGAATGATCTGTGCTGAAGATGAATTAGGTTTAGGAACTAGCCATGACGGAATTATGGTTTTGGCTGAAGATTTAGTTCCTGGAACTCCTGCTTCTGAAGTTTTCCAAATTGCAAATGATGAAGTTTTCGAAATCGGATTAACGCCAAACCGTGCCGATGCAATGAGCCATTTTGGAACTGCTCGTGATTTAAGAGCAGGAATGTTACAACGCGGTGTAAACGTAGAATTGATTACGCCTTCTGTAAGCAATTTTAGAGTAGACATGCGTACGCTTAAAATTGACGTAAATGTTGAAGATTCTCATTTAGCGCCAAGATATTGTGGTGTAACTATTTCTGGAATTTCTGTTCAAGAATCTCCAAGCTGGTTACAAGATCGTTTAAAAGCTATTGGATTAACTCCAAAAAATAATATTGTTGACGTTACTAATTATGTTTTACACGAATTAGGACAACCTTTACACGCTTTTGATGCTGCAAAAATCAACGGAAAAGTGATTGTAAAAACTGTTGAAGAAGGAACTAAATTTGTTACTCTTGATGACGTTGAAAGAACACTTCACAAAGAAGATTTAATGATTTGTGACGAAAAAGGTCCGCTTTGTATTGCTGGAGTTTTCGGAGGAAAAAAATCTGGAGTTTCTGAAGGAACTACTTCTATTTTCTTAGAAAGTGCTTATTTCGATCCAGTTAGCATTCGTAAAACAGCAAAAAGACACCAATTAAGCACAGATGCTTCTTTTAGATTTGAAAGAGGAATTGATCCAACAATTACAGAATATGCTTTAAAACGTGCAGCACTTTTAATTCAAGAAGTTGCTGGTGGAAAAATCACTTCTGATGTTGTAGAAGTTTATCCTAAAAAAGTAGAAGATTTTTCTGTTTTATTGAATTTCAGTCATGTATCTAAAATTATTGGACAAGAAATTCCAAAAGATACGATCAAAAAGATCTTGGTTTCTTTAGATATTAAAGTAAACAGCGTTTCTGATACTGGTTTAGGTTTAACTATTCCTGCATATCGTGTTGACGTTCAGCGTGAAATTGACGTAATCGAAGAAATTTTAAGAGTTTACGGTTACAATAACATTAACTTCTCTAAGAAATTTAATGCTACCGTTTCAAATTCACCAAGAACAGAAGATTATAAAGTACAAAATGTAATTGCTTCTCAGTTGAATTCTCAAGGATTCCACGAAATGATGGCCAATTCATTGACGACTGCAGCTTACGCGAAATTATCGACTTCATTAAAAGAAGAACATAATGTTTCTATGTTGAACCCGTTGAGTAGCGATTTAGCAACACTTCGCCAGTCTTTATTGTTTTCTGGACTAGAAGCTGTTTCTTATAACATTAATAGAAAAAATTCAGATTTAAAATTATTTGAATTTGGAAAAACATATCACAAGTATTTAAACGGATACGAAGAGCACAAACACCTTTCTTTATTGATTTCTGGAAACAGAAACAAAGAAAGCTGGACAAATCCGCAAAAAACAACAGATTTCTTCTTGTTGAAAGGATATGTAAAAGCAATTTTATCTCGTTTAGGAATTGAAAAAATTGGTAATGCGCCAGTTCAATCTGATGTTTATTCTGAAGGAACTGCAATTACGTACAACAATGATATTTTAGTTGAAATGGGCGTCATTAAGAAACCTATTTTAAAACATTTCGGTATTAAACAAGACGTTTATTATGCTGATTTTAACTGGGATTTGGTTTTAAAAATCATTACAGGAAAAATTAAGTATACAGAAATTCCTAAATATCCAGAAGTTCGTCGTGATTTAGCTTTATTAATTGATGAAAAAACAACTTACGAAAGTATTTTCAATCTGGCGAAACAGACAGAGAAAGCACTTTTAAAAGACATCAATTTGTTTGATGTTTATCAAGGAAATAAATTGCCAGAAGGAAAAAAATCATACGCTTTGAGTTTTACTATTCAAGACAATACTAAAACATTAACCGATGCTCAGATCGATAAAATCATGTCTAAATTACAGCAGACTTTCGAAACTGAACTTGGAGCAACCTTAAGATAATTTTTTTCTTAGTTTAAAATACAAAACCCGACGATAAGCTCGTCGGGTTTTCTTTTTGTTTCAGATTTAAAGTTTCAGATTAACCGCAAAGAGCGTTTATTTCTACCCCCGCTTTGAAAAAACATGCAACTTTGCGATTAAACAGCATGAAACTTGAAACTTGAAACTTAAAACACAAAAAACATCAAGCATATTTCGCGTAAGCTCTAGCTAGTTTTTCATCATATTTATTGGTTTTGTACGCTGGTCCGTTGTATTTTAAAGCAAATGAAGCCCAATTTTTGTTTCGAAGAAGTCCTATCAAATTATTCTTTTCGAGAAACAATCCGAAAGCTTTGAGGTGTTCGCCTTCGTTCTCATCCATTTTTTCCACATACTCGTCTATACTATCATAACCAATAGGTACTGCATTAAACCCCATAATTTGAAAAAGTCCCCAAGAAGCAGCACAATTTGCCGCGTCGGCTATTTTTTTATCCTGGCTTAAATTTATTGCTTTTTCTAAGCGCGTATATTCAGCTGTTCCGCCGACATAATACTTTTTAGTATAATTTTCGAACAAAATATCCTGCGTATTTGCATTTACATATATTCTTGGATTGATATTTCTTTTCTCCAATTGATTCCAAAAAATATGGCCTTCAAACAAAATCTTCGGACGGCCATCAATCAAAAAGCCTTTTCCGTTACTTTCTACTTCGTTTACCGCTTTTACAACTGCCAATTCTAAATTAAATTGATTCGAAAAATCGATCAAATCCTTTTCTGATAATAGTTTATTATTTACCGAAAAACCATTTTTACCTTTCTCTAAAAGTGCCGACCATGTTTTAAGTCCCACTACTCCATCAACCACAAGATTGTTATTTAACTGAAAATCTTTGATCGCTTTATCTGTCTCTGTCCCGAAATAATCGGAAACAAGTACGCCGTAATTCAATTTGGACAAAAGCTCGTTTAAATAATAAACTTCAGGAGATCTTGTACCGGATTTTATAGTCGTCATCACTTTTTATTTATTGTGATAATCGATGCTTTAGAAAAATCAAAAACATCATTTTTAGAACCTGTTAGATTATCATTCTTGTCAAAATAATTGACTTGATACGAAATCAAAGTATTATTGTTCGCTGTATTTTTTACAATAAAATTGAACAATATAGGGGTCGAGAATTCAGATTTCAAACGTTCTATAGCAAATTTGCTTCCCGTTTCCTGAACGGTTAATTCAATTGTAATTCTGCTCGTTGCCACAGCCTGGCTTTTAATCTGAACTTGAATATATCTGTTGTAAGCTGTTGATTGCGAAACCACTTGATTAAACTCAGAACTAATGTTTTCTATATTTTCAAAATCAAAAAATACATTTTTAATTTCACCTAAAGCCGTCGGATTTATGGCTGTAAAATCTAAAAATTTCACATCGTTACTAATTAATTGCGGATAATTTTTAAAGAAAACACTATTCAAATACGTCGCGTTCTGATTGTAAACCAATAAAATTGAATTGAGTTTGCAATTTGAAATGGACTGGTTATTAATCTGAATCTTCTTGGTCGGATTGTCGATCATAGCATCCAAAATCTCTCCGATGGTTTGCTCCAAATTAAGTTCTATAACACTGGTATCTTTTATTTCTTTATACTTAAAATTGATGTTTGCGTACTGCGTAATCGTATTGTTTAAAGCATTTATCAAAATACTGGCTTCAGATAAATTTTCGGTTGAGATTTTAAATATAAAATGTTTTCCGTCAGAGGTAATTTGTGCTTTCTGAAGGAAATAATTTCCGTTTACGTCATATTCAGCTCCCAAATCATTTGGAAACAGAAATTGTACTTTATCAAAATAATCAGCTGAATCTCCGTCTATAAAATTGTTTTGCAATAAGGCAATTTTCAATTTCGCCAAATCAAAACTAGAAAGATTGGGACCAATGGCAAACTCAAAAGTGATTTGTGAAATTTCTTCAGAGGTTCCTGCTCCTTCTTCGTAAGCATGAAAAATGGTTGTGACACAAGGCTTCATACTATTTAAGTCTTTTGAAAGACTGTACGTTTTAGAAATCAACAAAAATGTATTCGGCTGAACCATTGATTTATAAATCGATAGCTTGCTAAAATTGTATCCTGAAACGAATATTTGTTTGAACTCCGAAAAATCTTCATTTAAATTGAAAGGATTATTGGCAAATGCACCATCGCTGTTCTGATACAATCTTGGATCAGCATTCGGCAAACGCGGATAATTTACCGTTTTATTGATTTTAAGCAAAAAGGTACTTTTTACGTATTCTTCCTGAACTTCGGCTTGTATATTATTGTCTTTTCTGATTTCTGAAATTACCATTTTTGGCGCGACAGTTCCTGCCGTTCTTGTTTTCACAATCAGCGGACTATTTATAAGCGTCGCTTTTGGCTGCAATGTGGTTTTGGTTGTAACATCCTTTTTTGTTATAATTTGACTTCTTAAAACGGCTAAATCTCGTGCAAATAAAAAATTGCGTTTTACCTTAGAATAGCCTTTAAAATCAAAAAACAAATCGATATTGCACATCAAATCGCTTATTTTAGAAACTAAATTGGAATAGGCAATTTTCACAGCTTCATCAATTAAATCAAACTGAATTTCTTGAGTGACAGCATTTATAATTCCATTTATCTTAACGATATCATTTTTTACTTTTAGGTTTAAAACCGCCTGTCCTAAGTTCAAAACAATACTTTTTTGATTGTCTTGCAATGGTTTGTTTTTGATGCTATATTTTAAAGTAACCCTTCCCATAAGTCCGCCGTCTTTTGCAGATTTTCCTGGCACTTCTTCATAATAAAATAAAGCTCCATTATTAGGTTCTACTTCTACTTGAGGAAAAAACAAAGTGATTTCATTTTTAAAATAATCCTTAAAGAAATCATTCTCTGTAATTGCCTTATCCCCCTCAATTAAAGGAAAATAATTCTCAAAAATCGGTAAAATCAAAATGGGTTTAATATCTATCGAATGAATAATCGGATGTTGTATTACCTTAAATTCCGTTTCTTTTGCAACTGCTGTAGCCATAAATACGGTACTCGGTTTCGCAGGCTCGAGATTGAATCGATTTACAGGAACCAATTTAGTTCCGTCGAGCTTAAATGTGTTTAAATCTGGCATGGTCTTTAGGTTTAATGAGTGATGATTTAAGAAACAAAAGGGACATTACGTCCCTTTTGCAAAATGTCTCAAAAAATTATTCCATAAATGGAGCTCTGATTTTCTCGATATCGGCATTTTGAGCTGCGGTTCCTGTTGGGATTTCAAATAAAACATCGCCTTCCTGATAATCCAATTTGATGTAATCTGTAGAAACAGAAACTTTTTTAGATTTCTTACCGATTTTGCCATTACAAGTATATTTTACTTTGTATTCTGTCGGTTTTACAGTATAATCTGCTTCGTACCAAGCCCTGTAAGGAACAGCGTCTTCAAAATTATCAACTGTAAACTTGTACTTTTTAGAAGTCATTTTATCTGCTTTTAAAGTCACTTCAAGAGTATCACAATCATATAGTTCTTCTGTCGATAAAGTATAATTGATCATGTTTTGAATTGGAAGCGGAACGAATATTTTAGTTCCTTCAAATTCATATTCTCTCGTTGTATCTTTCAACTTGATTCTCTTATCTTTTTCGTACATTACTTCTTGTCTTACTTTAATTTTAGAAGAACCGTTGTTTTTTACAAAATCAAATACAAAAGCATTTTTTTCTTTCGATTTATCGTTCCAAGTTGCTGGAAAAATAGCATCGATTTCTTTACCCGATTTACTTGTATTTTTCACATAAGGAGTTCCTTCTGGAGCGATCATTCTGCCCGAACTTTTCCAGATCATTTTGCCTTTAGAATCTGGATATCCAACTTCAATAGAAACTTGGCTTACCGGATTATCATTCACAATATCACTGTCTTTGTCCAGTTTGATTAAACCTCCGTTTAAAGAAGCAATTACCTGTACTTTAGAAAAATCTTCATCTAATTGAATTTCAGTAATGTATTTTTTCAAATCAGCTTTTGCATCGGCTCCAGATTTTAAAGTCAAAGGCGTAAGATTTCCACTGATTTTTGAATCTAAAACCTCGATTGCAGAGAACTTGATTTCGTCTGTGAATTTGACTTCTCTAATTTGACTTCCATGTTTTAAACTCACTCCTACACTTCCACCTCCAAAAAGAATTCTGAAGAAACTTCCTGGTTTTTCAGGTGTAGATGCTGGTGTAAATTGTTTTTCTGGAGCATCAAAAATTTGTTTTTGAACCATCTGAAAAGCAAATTCTCTTTGTTTGGTAAAAAGTGCTTCCTCCACTTTTTTTCTTTCTTCATTAGAGAACTGATTGTCTGTAATAATTTCACTGACAATTCCACCTTGAGTCAAGATTTTTTCATATTCGCTTTCCCAATTTACATCAACAAATGACCAGCTTACATTGGCTTTTGCAGAAAAATAAGTATGAACTTTTTTCACATCAACGGTAGTTTTGATCGTTGTTGTAGGCATATAGCCTTTGTACTTAATTTTGTTTTCAACTACCAAATTATTAGCCCCAGATTCTAAGGCATTTTTCACCAATGAAGCACTGTTACGGCCCATCAAAACAGAAAGCGCATTATCTCCTAATCCGAATGTAGTTCCAGCGCCTTCTCCTTGAATATTAAAAGTCCAAGGGTTAGCTCCTCCAAAGGGATTATTTGGTGATTTTTCGCCCACCACATGCATTGTTATAGTGTTCTCCGTTAACTGAATAGGTCTAACATTGGTTTCATTAAAATCTCGATCGACACCTTTTAGATAAGAAAACAATCCAAAAAGTTTTGATTGTCTTTGGTTATTATAACTGGTATGTAATTTTGTTTTTAGCTTGTCGATCGCTTTCTTTAATAATGCTTCAGGTAGATCAATTGTACTAGTCAAAGTAGTGTACGCTCCTGCTTCTTCTTCTAATCCTTCAGCACCAATTACGGTTGAAGAATCTCCTTCTGATTTAAAAACCTGCATCGCAAATTTAAATCTTCCATCTGGGTGTTTGGCTAGACGTGGCGCTTTTGGGTAATAATAAAACTGCATTGGCAGACCGGCATCTCTTAATAACATATTATTAGGATCTGGTGAAAAAAGCACTGCAAAATCTGCTCCGTCTTCTTTTTCTAAAAGAATTTCTACTGTTCCGGCTCCCGCATGAGGGTAGCCTAGAGGTGTTGGTTGTGACATAATTTAAAAATTTAGTTAATTACTTAATAGGTTAATTTTTGATTGCCCGTTTTACCTTAAAACTGACGATGTAAAATTCTATTTTTACAAATTATTATGTAACAGTCGTTTAACCCATTTTTTTAAATAATTTTACCTAACCAAAAAAGGGTATATTTCCCCTTGTCGGAATTTTTCGTTTCAGATAATTTTGTCTCGTACAACAACTCAAAAAGCTGTTTACTAAACATTTAACCAATTAATAATAAAAATCATGAAAAATCCACCCGCAAAACCGAGTCAGTTAATCACTAAAGAATTTGCTAGACAATTAAATGTGAATTACAACAATAAAAAAGCTTCGCTTACCGCAAAAAAAGCGCAAAAAGAAGACGCTAATGCTATTTGGTATTCTCTAGAAGAATTAGAAAACTACATTCATTATATCAAAACTAATGGCGCAAAAGACGGTTACAATGTAGACGGAATCCGTTTTTACTTTGGAGTTTATCCAGATGATGAAGCGCATGGAGAAAAAGCCGGATTAACGACCTTATTTCTAGTTCCGACAGGTAAAAAAGCAGTAAATAAGAATGACCAAGTTCAAAGTTTTTCTTTAATGAAAGAAGCTTCTTCAGCAGACATACAAAGCTTAGAACCAATGAACTACGGAAACATCGGAAGACCGCCAAGCTTATTATACTAAAAAAATTATGTTCGAATTTTTAAGATCTTATATCATTTATATGGCTTTATTATCAGGAACGGTTGGTTTGTTTGCACTGCCAAAACTTCCTGGTAATAAAGCTAAATTTTTAGTAATTTTGATTTGGTTTTCTATTGCAATAGAAATTGTAGGCTATTATTTTACCCAATGGACGGGTTTACTCAATTTTCACGTTTACAATTTCTACATGTTTGCCAGCCTCTCTGCCTATATTTTACTTCTAAGAGCCCTGCTAATCAAAAAAGATCACAGAATTTCGGCTGTCCTTTTTTTAATTTTGTTTATCGTTTCCTTTTTCTTAAATATTTTATATTTCAAAGAAGACATAAACCGTTCGTATACATATAGTTTTGCAATTGGTGTGTTATTAATTCTAATATTATCCTGCTTGTATCTCATTGAAATTTTCAATTCGGAAAAAATACTGAATTTTAAAAAATCGGTCTTTTTCTGGTACATTCTCGGGATACTTGTTTTTCATGTTCCTTTTACACCTTTTATACTGGCTATCAATTGGTTTTTAATCAAACATGACGATTCTATCTTTAGTTTGGTCGTATTCATTTTGAATTTTCTGGCGCATAGCTGTTTTATAATTGGATTTATATGGAGCGAAAAGAAATACAACTATTAGTTATTTCCCTGGGTATCGTTTTCTTTACCCTAATCGTTATTCTGCTTATTATTTTCTTTTATTTTTTAAAGAAAAGAAATAAGTTTTTAGTAGAAAAAATGGAGGCCGATTTATATTTCCAATCTGAATTGGTCAAAACGAGAATCGAAATAAAAGACCAGACTTTATCTGAAATTAGTAAAGAATTGCACGATAATATAGGTCAGATTATTTCAGTTGCCATTATGCAGCTTAATATCTGCATCAGTAGTAAAAATGTTCAAATAGAAGAACTTAAAGATTTAAAAGGTGTTTTAGCCAAATCTTTAGACGAACTACGAATTCTTTCCCGAATTATAAACAAAGACAATTTGCTTCAAAATAACTTTCTCGAAGCCATTCAGCAGGATTTAGAAAGAATTAAAAAACTTAAAAAGATCAAATTCAATTTTAAGCAAATTGGACCAACGCCTGTAATAAATGAAGAACATGAACTTATTATCTACAGAATTTTTCAAGAAGCACTTCACAATAGCTTAAAACACTCCAGAAGCGATTTGTTTGATGTTCATATCGAAACTACCGATTCTCTTTTTACATTAGAATTAAAAGATTTCGGAATTGGTTATGATTTAAAAAAGTCAAATTCAGGAATCGGATTAAATAATATGAAATTGCGCGCCAAACTTATCGGCGCCAAATTAACTCTACATTCAGACAACACCGGAACCAGTGTAACTATCGAATATCCTTTAACCCAAAACCATGAAAACTAACCTAAAAAGAAAACTAATAATTGTAGACGATCATTTGCTTTTTTCTCAGTCTCTTGAACTACTAATCAAGAGTTTTGGCGATTATGAAGTTATAGAACGTTTTGAAAACGGAAAAGCATTTATAGACTATCTCGAAGAAAACAACGCCACTGAAATCGATCTTATTTTGCTTGATGTTAATATGCCTGTCCTAGATGGATTAAGCTCTATGAAATGGCTAAAAGACAACAGACCCGACCTTAAAGTGATTGCTTTATCTGTTAACGATGACGAAGAAATCATCATTAAAATGATTACAAATGGCGCAAAAGGGTATTTGCTAAAAGATACTTCGCCTGAGATTTTTAAAGAAGCAATTGAATGCGTCGTCGAAAAGGGTTTTTATTTTACCGAACTTGTTTCTGGAATGCTGATTAATAAAGTCAACAGCGATAACAAAAAGATCTGTTTAAAAGAAAAAGAGATTGTTTTCATTAAACACGCCTGCACAGAAATGACTTATAAAGAAATTGCATCAGAGATGTGTTTAAGTCCTAAGACCATTGATGGCTACAGAGAATCACTTTTTGATAAACTTGAAATAAAAACCCGAATCGGACTTGTGCTTTATGCCATTAAGCATAAAATTGTTTTTGTTTAAACTAATAAGTTAATACCGCAAAAATGGGATATGCCGCAATTTTTTCTCTTCCGTTAAGAAAAGTCAGTTCCATTAAGAAATTACACTGCACAATTTCACCGCCAAGTTTCTCTACCAATTCACACACAGCCTTTGCAGTTCCGCCCGTTGCCAGCACATCGTCATGAATTAAAATACGGTCACCTTTTTTGATGGCATCTGTATGCATTTCTAAACTATCAAAACCATATTCTAACTCATAAGAAGCAGAAATTGTATCAAACGGAAGCTTTTTTGGTTTTCGAACAGGTACAAATCCGGCATTTAATTCTTGAGCCAACAACATTCCGAAGAAAAAGCCACGACTTTCTGCCCCAACGACCTTGTCTATTTTTTGTCCATTTAATGAATCGAGCAAAATTCTAAGGCAATTTGTTCGTGCTTCAGGGTTAATTAGCAACGGAGTTATATCTTTAAACAAAATTCCTTCTTTTGGAAACCCCTGAATATCACGTATATAATTTTCAATCATCATTTTTTTTAATTTTCTGTTATTTTTTCCTTGTTTATCTCACATTTATGTCTATCTTTGCACCCGCAATAAGCAATCAACAAAGCTACAAAAAAATAGCTAATTGATAATACAAAAGGCCTCGTGGCGCAACTGAATAGCGCATCTGATTACGGCTCAGAAGGTTACTGGTTTGAATCCAGTCGAGGTCACTACTCGGGACAAAAGAAAAATATCATCTTTTGTCCCGTTTTTTTTTGCCCGTAATCTATTGTTTACCAAATAGATACAGTTGACCATTTCATTGATTCGGGTGGTGCGGATTTTCTTTTCTTCAAATGTGAAATTTTCGGGAAAAATTAAACCAATTAGTTCTCTACAATCGGCTAAAGTCGCACTATCAAAGGCCTCACCTAACTTTAAAAGGTTTTCCAATCCTATCGTCGTTAGATGCTCTATACTTGCCCTGTCGTCTTCTACATTTCCAATGTCTTTTTCCAGCTTACTGATAACTGCATTGTATTCAGTTTTCATCAGATTATAATCTTCAGCATCGATTTTCTCAGTAACTAATAAATTTCTGGCAACTGATAATTTCTTTTCATAAACCGCAATCTGCTCAAGGGACTTCTTTTTTTCACCAGCTATTACTCCGGTATGCTCTCTATAACCTTCAAGCAGAACTGCAGTATATAATTTCTTTACTTCTGCTAAAGGTTTAAATTTATTCAAATGTTCCTTAAATATTTTATTGACTACTTCTGAGTTTATTCTCCATTTGCAAACTTTATCACAGTGATAATAGTAGTAATATTTATTTCTCCCTTTGCATTTACTTCCTGTTAACTTCTGACCGCACTTTGGACAAAGAAAAAAACCTCGCAAAGGAAAATTCTCAACGGTCTTAATTTTCGGTCTGTATGTCCGCGCTTTACTGTCAAGGACATCCTGCACCCTGTAAAACAATCCCTCGCTTACAATCGCATCATGCTGTCCTGCAACCCATTTTTCCTCTTCATCCTTGTATTTAGGAACAACTATTTTTCCGCAGTAAAGCGGATTTCTCAGAATTACCCACAAGTTGCTCTTAGACAGAATAAGTCCCTTATCTTTTGCCATCTGATAAATAGATTCGGTACTGAAGACATTTCTTGCAACCTGTTCGAATATCCAAATAAGTTTAGCTGCTTTCTCAGGCACAATGGCTATATATTTCTTTCCATCCTCAGTAACCTTATTAGCATACCCATAGGGCGCCATACCCATATGCCTCCCCTCCTTCTTTCCACGTCTAAGTCCTTGAAAAGTATTTAAAGCCCGACGATCATTTTCAACCTCTGGCGCGGCTAAATAAAATGCGAGCATCATCTTATTCTCAGGAACACTTAGATCAAGCGGCTGTTCTATAGCTTGAGGTTCAACACCAAGTTTCCTTAATAAATTAATCATTTGGTAAGCATCTCCGGCATTACGGCTGAACCTATCCCATTTCATAAAAAGAACCAGATTGATCTTATTTTTGTGTTTTTTAATATTGGCAAGAAACTTTTTCCATTGAGGTCTGTTGAAGGTCTTAGCCGAATGATCTTCATATATTACATTACGTATCTGTATGTGGTTTATACTGCAATATTTTCTCAGCATTTCCTCCTGATTGCGCTGTGAGAAACCTTTTTCTGCCTGCTCGTCAGTACTTACACGAATATACAAATCTGCTATCTTGCTCATTTTATTCTATTTAAATGTTTCAACACGGCGATATTAGCGATTATTCTTAAGAAATACAAAATTTCCTCTGCCTGTTCAATAGTAACATCTAATCCCTCAGATTTAAGCATTTGTAAAGCTTTTTCTGGTGTTAACTTTGAATTATTATAGTCGATATCTTTTTCCATAATACACTTTTTAAAATCCACAAAATGCAATTTAAATTAAAAGTGTTTAAACCTTATTGAACATCATGGTTTGTCACTAAGAGGAAGCCTATTTCCTATTTCATATTTCCTCCTTCAATCTCTTATCTTTAAGTACAATAACAAATTCAGCCTATAAAGCAATTCGAATAGATCACATAAAAGGTATCTACTACTACAGACTAATTAAAAAAAAGTGGTCAGTATAACTTAATACTGACCACTTTTAGAAAAACTTTAATCTTGAATTAAGAACTTCTACTAATCATCTGTTTCAACTGCAAGTTCAATAACATGATGAACCAGAAAAGCATCGATTAGAGAAAGTGCATAGTCACGATCGATCGGCATCATTTCTGGTTTTAACAGGATGTCATCAATATAATCCTCAGCATTCCATAGATTTCTAACTAACTCCGGATGTTTCGGTTCAACTCTACTCAAGACTTTCTCGAAAACCACATTAGCTGTTTTGATAAACTCTAATCTTTCATCGCCAACTAATGGTAATGCAACAATTTGTACAGGTGCCTTATTCATCCTCTTCTTTGGTTTACCATTTTGATTTTTATCTGATACTTTTTCAGATTTTGATAATCGATAATCATATCCATCAGATTGATGACCATATACTTGATCAAAAACTGTTTCAAAGATATCCAGTTTAAAATCGTCATCGAAGGCAAAACCGTTATCTCGCTCTTGTGCCGAGATATAAATATCCCATTCAATAATACTAATCTTATGCATATTTCTAAACAACAGTTCAGATAGTCTCAATGCTGAAGAAGAAGCATCCAGCATTTCAGTCCATTTTCTAAATCCAGCCAAATTTGCAATGTAATGCTGAGCTTTCATTAGTGTAAAATTTGTTTCTTCGATATCAAAATCGAGAACAAGAGCATCTATATCAAAATACCTGGGTGCATATTGATAAAGTTCACGTCCATAATCGGGATCGAAATAAGGCTTTTGGGTTTTAAAATCTTTGTAAAGATTTTTTGCTTGCAGTTTGAAGTACTCAATAGTTTCCATAATACATTCCTTTTTAACACCGGCTGTATTACCCTGACTTTTGCGTTCGTAATCTTGTTTGGATAATAAGCAGGCAGGTTTGCATTATTAAACTATTGGCTGATCAAATCTTTGCACGAACGGGCATGCTTGCCAACAAGCATAAACAAATATAGCAATAAATCTAATAATTACAATACGCAAATCGTTTTTAATTAACGTTTTACATAATTTGTATCAAAAGGAGATTCTAGAAAATCATGTCTGCAAGGTCTCTCATGTGCATAAAAAACTTAACCAGCGCGGGAAATATTGATTTAATTAGCGCTAAAACAAGAAGAATATTTTTTTAAAATTGAATTAACCTTCTATTTTTGCATATTCAATTTAACAATATAAAAACATGAAAGATTTAGTAGCAAAAATCAATGCGGAAATCGAAACATTTAAAACAGAATCAGATTCACTAATTGAAAAAGGTGTTAAAGCCGCTGGAGCCAGAGCTCGTAAATCAACCTTGGAAATTGAGAAGCTTCTAAAAGAGTTTAGAAAAGTTTCTATTGAAGAATCAAAAAAATAAATTCATTCTTGCTTTTACTAAATTGGCCTTTCAGATCCTGAAAGGCTTTTTTTATGTATAAAATTAACTCCATTAGTCTTTCATATATGAGAAACCATTATTACTAGCAATAGTAATTAAAGGCTGGATGGTTTCTTTAAATCTTAAATAATCCCATCCGCTGTCATCTAACTCAGGAAAAATATTAAGATATTCCTCCAAATATTTATTCTTGGAGTTATAACTTTTAACTATTTCAAAAGCTGTCTTCTGCAGAGTATAAAATTTATCAAAATGTTTATCTATCAAAGGGAGCCTATTACTTTTAAACGAATTAAAATTTTTATCGATTGGAATTAGATTCCAAATTAAATCATGTGAAACAAATGCATGAGGCACAAAATGGTCTAAAGCATATTTTTTCTCATCAAAAACTAATTTTTTATTAGTAAAAATACAATCTACTGCCCCTAATTCATTAAAGACAAATTTCCAATATTCGTTGGTTTGCTTGATCAATGAATTTCTTGTAATTGCCTTGCATATTTTATTTGGAATGTCTGGAACATTTGGATTTCTTTTTTGAAGAAAAAGCGACAAATTCCAATAACAGAAGTCTTTTAATATTTTTGAATTCGACTGTAAATAAGCAATCCATACAGGATTAATTTCTATATAATCTCTTTGCAAACGATACAGCGCCCCATGCTCAAAATTTTTAGAATTGGCGTATATTTCATTACGTCCCCCAGAAAACCAAGATGAAATAAACCAATGCGGAACATTTTTATCAAAATGATTTAATATTTTTATAGTTTCGGTCTTCGGGGTATTTTCTAAAACAGAGTTTATGATATTTTTATTTTCATTTACCTTAAGATTTTCAATACTCATAATAGCTCTCACTGCATCCTGAATAAGATCTTGCTTGCCAAAAGATACTTGAAAATAATTAACCGTATACCATGAGTTACTAATCATTCTTGAAAATATTTTTTTCTTAGAAATTTTAATATTTCCCTCCTCTACCAGTTCAAGAATTGCTAAAAACCAGTAAAACTTGTAGGTGGCAGAAGTACTAGAAAAAACTGAAGCCAATTTATTTACTGGCAAATATTGAGAATGTGGCAAATCCATAAATAAAGTTTAAATATACAGTTGTTGAAATTTAATATTATCTTTCAAGTATAAAAAGAAAATACATGAAAAATGCATTTGTTGGCTATTCATACCAAGAGCATGTGACATCACTAATGCTTGCCAAAATGGATATTGAAAGAAATATAACTGAAATTGAAATTGAGGCTAAGGTTAATCATAAATTTGACGATATAAAATTAATAAATGGAAATATAGAATATTATTTTCAAATAAAGGATTTCGACAGTATTTCACTTAAAGATCTTATTATTTCAAAAGATGAAATTTCAATTGCAGGAAAAAAACATAAGCTTTCGTCATCTATCAATGTAATTTTTTTTAAAAATATCGATATTACTCCTGATTGTAAGATCTTGGATTTAGAAGCTTACAAAATGAGTAATATTTATATAATTTCATTAAGCCGTGTTGCAATAGATGATAAGATAAATACTTTGTATAAAGTTGATCATTTACGCAAATACATCATTGACCAATTTTTTAGTGAACGGCTTGATCAGAGGAATTTACTAATCAAAAAAGTTGAATTACCAGTATTAAATGTTTTTAAAACTTATTTAGTAGAACCAACGGTTAATTTAACTCAAAAGATGCTTGATGGGGAAAAGATTTTAGTTATTGAAGGCAAACCGGGAGTTGGCAAAAGCCATCTGGTAGTAAATTTAGAGAAACAGTTTAAAAATAACATTGTTTATCGCTTTTGGATCTCAAATCAGGATAACGAGTATAATGAACGTTTACAATATCATAATTTCACTCGAGACTTCTCGAAGAAACTATTTGGCAACTTAAAGCCATACACTGAACTAGAAATTATAGCAAAGTTAAAAGAACTGAAAAAAACTATAATAATTGACGGATTAGATCATGTTGAGAACTATAATTCAAAGGATCTTGAAGCTTATATTTCATTTATTGATAAATTAAAAGAAAGCTGTAAAGTTATTGTATTAAGCCGCCCATTACAAAAACAATTAATTTGGAAAAAACAGCTGCTTGGCAATTGGAATCAAAAACAAACGAAAAAGGTGCTTAATGAGCTATATCACATTGAGAACTACACTGACGTTGAAAAAATATACAAAATTAGCAATGGGTATCCAATTTTAGTCAGATATATTGCTGAGCAATATAAATTGAAAGGAAAAGTTCCAGATTTTGAAAGTTTTGACTCAATTGACAAATATTATGAAAACCTTGTAAATGGTGAAAAAGGAAAACTTGCTCTATCACTTTTTCTTTGCGTTAGATCATACGTAATGAAATCTGAAATTGAACTCTTTTTAGATCCAATTAGCTCATCATTTGTAATTGAATTTGTAAAAGAACACCCCTATCTTTTTGAATTAAAACTTAACAGGATTTCGCTTTTCCATGATAGTTTTATAACTTATTTACGAAAAATAAACACGAATTACAAAATCATTTCTGCGAGCGTAAACAGAATTGTATATTCATCAATATTGAAAGAAGAAAAAAGATTTTTATCCCGATTCATATATTTTGACCTTTCAGTTGATGAAAAGAAAGATATTATCAAAAAATATTCCTCATTAGCAAATTTTAAAAGGTTAATGAATGGAGTAATCGATTTTGAAGCAATACAAGATTTTTATAGCCAAATTCGTGAAGCAATCACTGAATTGTCAGCAGAGGATTTTGAAGTAAGCGAATACTACGACCTATCTTTAATAATAAATATTATAAGCAGAGACCATATATCGGCACTAAATGGTTTTCATTATACATATTGCAAATCTCTTTTGCATAATGACTTTACTTATGATGATTTCACCAGTTCTCGATACCTGTTTGGAATGCTGTACTATATAGAGACAAATGATGGCTCATTAATTCTTAACACAACAAGTGATAATCATTACGATACGAGTAGATTTTACGCTGAACTCCAAAATGATGCGCTTGATGAAATTAACTATTTTGAAAAACATAAAGAAGCACTGTCAGTTACAAAAATCAAATCACTTTTAGAAAATAAAAACCGCTGGGAATATAAGGATATCATAACTCATATTCTCGAGAATTTATATATACATAATGTTGCCCGAAAGGCTAATAAAGAATTATACCTGTCTATTAAGCATTACATGAATGGTGAAGATTGGAAAGCCAAATCCATTTTAATGGACATAATTTCTGATTTTGAAATTGAAGACTATAAAGCGGCTTGGATATTAAAAGATGCCCGAAAAAGTATATTAGCACTTGGATATCATAAGAAAGATAATGATTACATAAAACTTTCTTTAAAAGAAAACATTTTAAACCATCATGCTTTGGGAAGTTTTGATACATGGGTACTTGTTTTGAATTATCTAAGACTAGCGTTACATCAAGGTAGAAAAATAGACATAAATTCTATTTCGCATTTCTGGACAAAGTACTATCAAAGGAAAGATTACTCGTTATATAGTTTGGATACTGCTTTACCTGTATTCGAAAAATTAGGCTATATTGAACCTAATGATTCTATTAGTCTAATTTCAAAAGTCCAAGATATTTCAGAGAAAGGATACCGTGGTCTTTTAGCAGATTATATCTTACAACATCCTCCTACTATTATCAAAACAATTCTTAACCACTTCCATCCCAGCAACCTGGCTATTTCTTGGTTCCTCTTACCTTCGGAATACATAAACGTGTTACCTGATTTAGTTTATAACCTTGAAAAAACAAGCATTTTAAAATATAACCGCTCCAGCAAAAATATTAGCTATGATGAGATAGAGAATCTTTTAGATTCAAAAAGGCTTGAACAATTTAAAAGCGATTTAGTGTTTCATAGATATAAAATTTGGATTAAAGAAAAAAGTAAAGAAATTAAAAAATTAAAAGCTTTAAAAATTCCATACCAGACTTATAAAGATACAGATTATAAGAGTTCAAAATCCACGGGAATTTCACGATTAGATCAAGGAATCTTAGACAACGAAAATATTGGCATGATTAAAAAGTTGAAATTAAAATCATATGACGTGGCTTCATATACTGATGGAAATTATGCTGCACTTGCAAATCCAGATAATTTTAAGTTTTTTAATAAAGAAGATATTAAGACAAACATTAAGGCTATTATGTATAATGCTATGACCTCTAGATTGAGATCAATTGACCATTTTCCTATTCTCTGGTCATACCCTGGCAATGCAATTAAACTTTTACATGACAACGAGGTTGTTGAAGATTTTGAAATTTTATATCAAAGCTTCAACATTTATCTAAATATGTCAATGTTTTATTTAAAAAGCAGGGATGAAATCTTAAATAAATTGTATATTAATTCATAAAATTATAAGCATTTCAAAACTAATACATGAAGAGAGAACTACTTATTAAAGAAATAATTGAAGAGTTAAGCATTCTAAAAAATAAATTAGATTTTTTATCAGTCGGAAATCTACACGACATAAATGTTATTTCTGAATATCATATTCAGGAGATTTTAAATATTATTTTAAATCTAAATCTAATAAGTTCAAATTCAATTACTAGGAATGCTGTTTCTATCGATTTGGAGGATGTAGATAACAAAATTGCAGTTCAAGTTACTTCAACAAACAAGAAGATCAAAGTTCAGGAGACTTTGGATAAATTTTTCTTCAATAATTTAAATGACAAATTTGAGATTCTATTTATTTTCATTTTAGGAAAAAAACAAAAAACATACAATAATTTACGAATTAATGAAGGGTTCTATTTTAATTCAAAAGAACATATTCTGGATTTTACCGATATTGTTTTAAAATTTCCCACTTTACCTACTGCTAAAATTGAGAAAATTAGAAATCTTTTAAAAAATGATAGATTGCCTGGCATCAAAAAGGAAAATCCTGTCAATCGATTCAAAAAAAACTTCGCTATAAAAAATGAAATTTGTAATAAACTCTATAAAAGGGATATATCAATCAAAGATCATGAAATACTTTATTACATTCCATATCGTTCATTTATATACGATTCTTTGATTATAAGGTCTATTGATGATGTTTCTTATCCAAACATTGATGAGAATGAAAACCACCCCATTTCAACATGGTATAAAGCTCAAATTCATGACATATATGAATATGGAATCGAAATGATGATTTTGAGTGCATTCGATTTAGTTGTGAATGAATCAGGGAAGTGGAACTTTTTAAATAAAAGAAATAAAAATAAACTTCCATTGGGAAAAAATTATCTAAGGGCTACAATCCTACAGAGGATTCCATTTGATAATATTATCAAGCTTGATATGAATCCTGATCCCGTAAATGGATACCCAACTCTTTATGTTGAATATAAAAATGATAAAAGACCTTTCTCTGAAGAAATTCCATTTATGATCGGTTATTACAACAATGAAAACGATTGCAGGAAAGTTCATTATTTTGAATTATCTGATAAAGATGAAAACTTATAACCCATTTCAACTATACCTCATTATTAATGCTTTGGCCGGAATTCAGATTAAGTGTTCGCTATTTAGATTCTTTTTGTTATTTTACCTTATGCACGAACTGGCTAATTTTTAAATCTATTCAGTTGTTTTAAATTAATTAAGGCGCAAAAAAACTACTCTTTTACTTTTTTATACCCTTTTGTCAGCACATCCAGCATAGCCTCATTTATGCATTCTATCAGTCCAGATGAATACATAACCACCTTTATACACATGAGAATTCATTCAAAATGAAAGCAGATAATCTATCAAAAAATTAGAATACAAAAGTTGTTGCGGTGCAATGCCGTATAAACTTCTCTAAAAACCGTTTCTTTTCAAACTGAAAGCAATTTTCGACTTGGATGCACTAAATAGGTATTAAGGCGGTATTTTGGAGAATCTTCAAAACTCTTTGGCTTGAATTTCAAGAGAGGAGTAATATTAAAATGCATTATAGACATTGGAAAACAAGTTGGTGCTGAGTGCTTAGATGCGTACCTCCTCATGGGAGCTTATCCAGTGCTTCATGACTTCCTTATGAAAATAAGACGGCAGAAATTCTTTTTCATTTTTTTTATGCGAATAGATCATGTGAACCACCTGAAACCTTACACACACTTGCAGCACTGCCCAGTATTCCAATTCTTGAAAATGGGTCCGATTGTAAAAAATTTTGAAAGGCTCTTTTTAGTTTTGCTTTTGTTTTCTTTCTATTATATGCATCAGAAGACCTAAAGCATGACTTCTGTTCTTGTACGAATGATTCCAAATTTCTTCAATTTTATCCGTGTAATTTATAAGTGTAAATGATTCATGGATAAGCATTCCTAGATGCAATAACATGCAAGCGCTATCTTTAAAAAGTTTTTTTTCTAACTCTTCTGGTTTTTCACGATCAAAATCGGGATCGAATAATCCCAAACTATAAGTACATCCATACAATGAACCATGCAATGTTTCAGACGCATCAGAATAATACTGAGTTTTATTAATAACAAAAATAAAATCCATAAACTTTCCCCACTCTTCAAGAGTTTGAATTCGTTGACTCAACGTTTTTTTTGTCCAATTTAAATGTGGTTTCGTCTCTGAAAAAATGGTTAAAGCTTCTTGAACAATATCATTTTTTTTTAGTTTTTCCTGTTTCTCTTTTCTGGCAGCAAAAATTACATCGAAAGATCCTAAATCATCTTCTAATCTTGGATTTTCTAAATTATGATAATGCCTATAGATTGGATGTAACTGAAACGCTCGATACTCTTTTTCATCACATATACTTGCATAACAAAAATTTGTGATTTTTTCCATAAATGCACGAGCGAGCATTGTTGATTCACTAGTAAAATTTTCAGTTTGACTAGCTAATTGTAAAAGTGCTGCACCAGTTTGTCCGCAACTCATCAATAGAGTTGCACACTTCGCTAATCTCTCGTCAACAATCTTAGGAATGACCTCTTTTAAAAGCAGTATTTCTGAAGCGAAGAACTGTAATGCTTCTTTATGGTAATGTTTTAAATTATCTAAGGAATGTGTACTACTAGCCATTGTTATTTACTTTAATCTTTTTTGACTCTAATAATCTATCTGTTTAAAAAAATCATCAATTTTAAATATTGATATTTAAATGATGTTACTTATTTCTAAAATCAATTTTTCAAATTCTCCCTTATAAACTTCATTTTTTTTTATCAAATCCTCTGACCAAGCTAACCACTCTTGATTTGCATGCTCTGTTCGTCCAAAGAAGCAAAACTTTGCATCCACTTTTAATTGGGACTTTAAGTTACTCCAATTAGCTTCACCCTTTTTCCTGTCCTTAAATCTAAGGGCAACAAAAAAATATTTTAGCTTTGGATACTCCAACTTAAAACTATAATATGCTTTTTCAATGTCTCCATTTTGCATTATCATTTTAGGGAATGCCCATTTTTTAAGTTCTATAACTCCATAACAATTCTCAACTTCAATTATGTTTACTAAAGGATTAACTCTTTTCAAAAATTCTGGCTGTGGTGTCCCTTTTTTACAAATTATAATATCATATTGTGGAGAGCTGTTTAGTTCTTTTTTTATTTGTCCTTTGTAAAAATCAAACTGTGGTAATTCTTCACGTAAGACTTGAATAAAAAAATCCTCATACAAAGATCCGTTAATACCTTTATGGCGTAATCCAGAATGATAAATTTTTTCTGAGAATTCTACGATTTCAATTTGTCTTTTATGCATTCATTTTTTTATTTAATAAAAAAACATATTTGATATGGCTATGATATGCACTAGCTTATTCCAATGAAATCATCTATATCCCTACATTCTATATATCCAAGTTCCATTAATTCACTTTCATCCTTACCCTTTAATTCGTCTGCAATTTTTTTCTCACTTTCAGACATATTGGGCTTCCACATTTCTCGAAGCCCATCATTTGTATAGTAATAAACCAGATTTTCTTCTAGTCTTATGAAACCTACAGGTATTTTACCTACACCTTTTATTTCTGCTAGTCTTAATTGACCAGGTATAATCTGATCTTTAATAGGCGGATATTTATATTCTCTTTTAACTTCAATTTGGTTTATTATAAAATCGATTGAAAATTTAAATAGAGAATTTGAAATAATTTCATATATCACCACACTATACGTATCTAGACCTTTGGAAACATCTACAACATATGGTTCAATTTGCTGAGTTTTTAACGTATGGAAGTTAACCTGTAATTCTCTGTTATTTAAGACATCAACACTTATTGCACGATATTCGTAAGAAATCTCAGATGCAATTATATATAATGCGAATGTCGTGATTTTATGATCTTGACTTACTTTTGTTATAAAACTAATAATGTAGTTTTCCTTTCCTTTACAAACAGTATTACCAGCTTCTTTCAAAATAGTTATGCAGTCATTTATTGCCTTTTCGTCCATTTTTATTCAATTATTCTATTGTTACTAAAATCGGTAAGTGATCAATTTTATAATTCAAAAAGTCTTTTTCTCGATCCAATTCTTCATTAAGTAAATTACTACCATCGTTAAATTTTGTAATTATATCGTAACCTGTACTTCCGTCGCTTGTTTTATATAATAAATAATCTAAAATCGCCCATCCATGCTTATTTGAATAAAACGTTCCTCCAAGATTTGGAATATTTTTATTAATTACATATTCCACCGAAGGATTAAAAAATACATCAGCGTTTTTCTTCCTATTTCTAATCTCATTATGTTTCGATAAAAAAGTAGTTTGTAAATAGTCTTTACTATTTAAAACGCTTTCATAAGGTTGAATATTAAAGTCTCCAATAATGATTAGACGCTCATTTTCTCCCATAATTTCCTCACTTGCTTGATTTCTTATTACCCCTCCTAAGTCTAACATGTCTTTTAATCGCACAAAATATATGTGTTGTTCTTTTGTTGAATGGTCACTTCCAGCAAGGGATTTGCAATGAAGAAAAATAATTGTAGTTGGACGAAAATTGATATATGTTTTTAATATTACAATTCTCCCTTCTTCTCTTTGAAGTTCAAATTCAAATTTTGTTTTTAAGACAACTTCTTTTTTGATGAAAATTTTTAAACCAAGATCATTATAACTATATGGCTTATCAGGATGCAAAGGTGTGTAGTAACTATTATATCCTTTGTTGTCAAAAATATTAGTAATTGTTATACAATTCTTCTTTGATGATGTGCCTTCAGATATACAAAATATATCTGGAGAAATTTTATCAATTGCTTCTTTAACTAATTGTTCTTTCTCATCCGTTAATGTTTCACCCAAATTCCAAAAGAGAATTTTTATTTTATCTATTACTTTTAATTTCATATTTCTATCAGCGATCATGTAGCAAGCATTACTTAAAATGGACTTATCAAACCGTGTTTTTACAATCTTTAAAAATGTTGTTCTCTCTTTTAAATTAAATATACAAGATTATTCGTTTTTATTTATCGGTTTTTAAAATCAAATAGTTATTAGCTACAAAATAATTCTTTTATAAATAAAAAAACTAGCGTAAAAACACCTATTCTACGAATTTATTAATCATAAAAAAAGATGCCTAGGCATCTTTTTTTATTTCTTACTATCTTTTTTTTGTCTTTCTAGCAATTCAAACTTATTTAAAATGTTTCTTTTTAGAAAATTATAATAATCTAATTTCTCTTGGGACAGTTTATCATCCAAATTTACTGATTGGTCAACAATAGATATTAAATCCTGTCTGTTCTTCAGAATAAATAAATCACAATGGTTAATATTTAACTGTGTACTTATTAAAAGTATTTTATCCCAACTACTTACGTTTTCAAAACGCTCAATTCTACCAATCATAGTTGATGTAAATCCTACTAGTAAACCGAGATCATGTTGTGATAACTTCTGTTGCAATCTAGCTAATCGAAGAAGACATCCAATCTGAATACCTATAATATAAATTTCTATTTCACTAAATTTTCTCATTAAGTAAAATTTGAGAAAAAAGATTATATTATTCGATACAAAATTGTATCGAATACATTTTTTTGTTATATTTGTCACAACATTTTACAGTAAAAATGTAAATTTGCGATTCTTCATAAAATATTTGAAGCATTCGCTTTGAATCTCGTTATCGAAAACTGGCGTTTAAATAACCACGAGATGATAAGTGCTAATGCTCACGCCTCTTAATTTGGGCGTGGGCTCACTTATTCGTGGTAAGGTACCGCCAGTACCTCGGTAACGTCTAAAAGTGAGTACCAGCCCATTTTTTATACTTACTTTTAATTCAAACGATACTTCTTCATTTTATAGTTCGCATGATAATTTTAAATTTTTATAAATTATTAATTAGATAAACTGAGGAGATGAATACTAATCGTCTATAAAATAAAAAATGGCCCTCTAGTTCAGCGACCAAACTTTCTTAGAGGACCTTAGCTAATCAAACATCCATTTAACTAACCAATCCCAATATTATGAATTATTTTTCATTTTACAAGGATGGGAAAGCGCTTTATTGCCTTATTTTTACAAGCTTGCTGCTCTCTTTCCCTCCTTCTTTTGCCAAAACAAGCATACGGAATTCAAAAACATTCATCCAACAGCATCAGATACAGGGAACTGTCACTGATGGAAACGCTCCCCTTCCGGGTGTTTCCATAACTGTAAAAGGCAATTCAAAAACGGCTGTAATTTCAGACTACAATGGAGAGTACAACATTTCTGCATCTGCCCGTATGCTGTTCTGGCCTCGAATCTGAATATTGAAACCTCCGCCGGGAACACCTGTATTCTGTGTAATATTAACTCCCGCCATACGTCCCTGCATTGCGGCCAGAACATTGGTGACTGGCTGTGTGGCTATATCTTTGGAAGTAATACGGGCAATATTCCCTGTGCGTTCGCTTTCTTTTACGGAGTAATAACCTGCATTAACTTTGACC
>Ga0190282_1029_pt1 | contig 134462 bp, 117 predicted proteins | sample ZER3_100Endo_I3_FD_131024 | JGI IMG/M metagenome (GOLD analysis project Ga0190282, IMG submission 131024) | Enriched cells of freshwater protists from Biology Centre CAS, Ceske Budejovice, Czech Republic - ZER3_100Endo_I3 | ecosystem: Environmental > Aquatic > Freshwater > Unclassified ...
CAATTCCCGCAAGCTTTTCCGAATCTTTTTTCTGAAAATTTCTTTCCGTTCCGATTCCTGTTGCCTGCCTGAATTTCTAAGAGCGTTTTTCGCTGTTGCGGGTGCAAAAGTAGAACCTTTTTCCGCTTTTCCAACACTTTTTACGCCCTTTTTTCATTCTTTTTCAAAACTATTTCTTAACTCGCTGGCAACATATTCTTTACGTTTTCATGTTTTTTCGGTTTTCGTGGGATTTTTCTGAACTTATTTCCGTTTTTCCTGTTTTTCGGGGGTTTCATCTCTCCGTTTTTATTGGATTTTTAGCCTTTGGTCCCGTTTTTTGATGATTTCTTATGCTTGCCAGAGCTTCTTTTTTCCGAAAATCCTCTTCCGAAGACCGATCCCCTAGCCCCGATAGAAGCGGAAATCCTTTTTATGGCGGGGTTCGCCATGAAAAGATTGCAGCGGATAGCGGGAATAAGCTCCTAAATCAAAATTGCAATTCTTCAAATCCCGAATTCCAAAACTCGAAGGGCTTCGCTCGAACGGACATTTTTATACTTATACATTATATATGTAAAAACAAACCCGACAGCTTTTGGAAAACTGTCGGGCTAGATACTATTATATATGTAGAATTTATATTTAAATCAAGATCTCACAAAATTCGTTTTATACTTTACTATAATATATGTATACATTTAAAACTTTATTTTCTACTTTTTACTTGAATTCATCAAATTTTAAATAATCCAATGTCTTCAATAATTTACAACCAGTACTTGGGAATCTGTGAGAATACAAGTAAAACTTAGGTATGCGAATCGCCTACTAGCGGAATCTAAACTTATAATTTTGTTTTAAAATCCCAACATGCAGTTTTCCTTTATTATTAATATGAGTAGTAACCATAATATATTTCTCTTCAGGATATTTTACGTCGAAATTGAACGTAGTGTCTTTTGCTTTAACCTGAAGCAAGTGTTTTCCTTCTCCAGATGTAGACAAGCTAACTGTTTCATAAGTCGGCAATGCTTCTGTTGCTTTCAAATTAATATCTTGAACTTTCTCTTTATCTAAAAAGACTTCTAGTTTTAAGTTATCTAATTTCATATCGGTTGGCTGTTCAAACGAGACCACATATTTTTTACAGCTGACAGTGCACAAAACGATTAATAGTAATAGAAGCTTTTTCATAGACGGGATTTTTTTGGAATGGATTTTATGTAGAATGATAATCTATTTATTTTTATAAATATAAATAATTTTATTGCGATTTGGTTTCTGAAAAAATTAGTTTTTCCTCTTAAAAACTGATATTTAGCTAGTTCTGAATTATATTAAAAAGTGTATTTTTTTTTACTAAAAAAACGCTGTTTTATTGATTTTTATTAGGTTTAACGGGATTTTTTTCTTATCTTTATAGTGTAAATAACAGTAAATATATGCCGGAAAACAAACTATTTAGTTACCAAAATTACACTTCAAAAAACCATTCTTTTTACTGCTTTATGCATTTTATTTTTCAAAATGCTTATCCGTTTCATTTCGAAACAATGTTTTCTAATCTTTTTTCTGAACCAAATATAGACACGCAGAAGAAACTAGAGCAACTGCTCCAACTGCAATCGTAATTATTTTACGAGGATATATTTTCTGAGCCATTTTTTTAGAAAATAGATTCTTAAAATTCAACAAGAGATTTCCTTTTTTAGGAACATCTTTTGACTCTTCATGTTCATTTTTCACCAAAACATTTTTTTCTATGCCTTTATTTTCTATTTCAGTAGTTACATTCTCAACGACATTTTTAATTTGTTTGGCTTCTTCAATTCTACATTTTTCATTGAATTTTTTAAACGGGCGCGGCTGAAAGTCGACGATTACCGCAGCAAGATTTATGGCGTCAATATTTGACGGGTCTGTTTCGCCTTTGAAAAAAGTTTCAATAGGCCTGAACTTGTCTTTTTGATCTTTGAATTTATGTTTTTGAGTATGGTCAAAATTTAAGCACAATAAATTTCGAAAAACATTTAAATCGTCTTGTGTTGGATTATCTTCAAAAATAAGCCAGCACAAATCACGGAGTTTACCGCGCGAAGGATGGTATAAAAAATCAAAGTATTCTCCCTCTTTTTCGATCTCGTATTTAATTCTAATTGCTTTTTTATACTCTTCTAATGTATTATTCATCTTGCCTTTTTTAGGAACTTCTTTTGACTCTCTAATTTTCATTTTTAACCAAAACTTTTTTCTATGCCTTTACTTTCTACTTCTACAATTAAATCCTTACCAGCAATTTCAATTTCCGTTCCAAATCTATTTTATTTCTATATTTTTTTTAATTGTTCGCAACCAACTTTTGACAAACTTTTTGCATCTATAATAATATAGATTTGGTTAGAAATTAAATAACATTTTAGCAAAAAATAGCCTTTGCATATTTGCTTTATTGGGAATTCTCGGGAATCTCAGGAATACGCAGGAATTCCGGGAATCTCTTATCGATAGTGGCCTAGAAGCGTCATTACTTTGCATCAGAAATTAGTTCAAGTTTTGTCTGCAGACTAAAACAAAAATATAAAACTAGTTCTAATTAACATTGTGGAAAACCGTAAGACCGAGTTTATTCGGGAAGTATAAATTACGTCTTACAGTCTACACGATTTCACTTCCCCAAAAAACAATTTTGGTATCGCAATTCCAAGATTCGGACAAGTCCGAACAGCCATACCTATGTCTAATTTCTAAATTAAATTAAAATGAAAAAACTATTACTATTCATAGCTTTCGCGCTATTGTTCACGATATTTTCTTGTACTCCTGATGAGTACGAGACTCAACCTAAAAAGAAAATTGAAAAGGTTGCTGAGCCATCTGCTAGCGAGCCAGGTCCTGGTGATGGACAAGGTGGTACGAAACCACCTCCAGCTCCATAATAAATATATATTTTTAGTATCTAATTAATTACTATTTTCGGGGAAAGTAAATTTGTATGTTACGGTCCCCGTTTTTTTATTTTATAATAACTCTTTTTCTTTTTTCGTGTGAAGAAAAAAAGATCATTAATCCTGATACAGAATCAATTCGAAAAGAGGCACTTATTTTGCGAAATAAAGCAATTGAAAATTTTGACAAACAAAACTTTAACACCGCTTATTATCAATTCAACAAATCAAAAGTCCTTTACGAAGCCATAAAAGATAGTGCTAATATCTCCTATATACATATTATGATGGCAGATATACAACAAACCAATGGTGATTATTATGGAAGTAAAGAAACTGTTACGGAAGCTCTACCTTACATTAAAAAAAATAAAGTTTATATTGCTAATATAAAAAACATGTTGGGTATAGCGGACAAAGAACTTTCTCTTTATGATGATGCTATCTATTACTATAAGTTAGCTGCAAATGAACATACAGACCCACACCTAAAACAAATTTCAATACAAAACATTGCAGCTGTTTACATTCAGCAAAAAAAATATGAAAAAGCTATCGCTGTTTTGGAGCCTCTTTTGATTTCTATTTCAGATAAAACTTCAAAGAATAAAGATTACCTAAAAAGCAAATCTATACGGATAGATAATTTGGGTTTTGCATATTTCAAAAACGGAATGGATGAAAAAGGATTTCGATTAATGACTGAAGGTCTTCAAATAAGAGTCGAAACTAATGACACTTATGGAAGCATTGAAAGCTATCTTCATCTTGCCGATTATTATTCTAAAAAAGACAAACAGAAATCAGATGAAAACGCTCTTTTGGCTTACAAAGTAGCAACAAAAATGAATAGTGTTGATGAAAGGTTGGAAGCATTGCAAATATTAGTCTCAAATGACAATACTTCTAATACTCCCAAATACACACAAAAGTATTTTACCTTAAACGACAGTATTATTAAAGTTAGAAATAATTTCAAAAACAAGTCTGCCAAAATTAAATACGATGCAAAAAAGGAAAAGGATGAAAATGAGAAACTACGTTTAGAAAAGGCAGAAAATCAATTATCTCTTCAAAAGGCCAAATATCTTCGAATTGTATTTGTAATTGTTTTTATTTTCTTGGTGATTTTAATTGCGATTTTGATTCGCTACTATAAAAATAAAAATAAGGCTATCGAATTTAAAAGTTCATACGATACGGAAACGAGAATTTCTAAAAAGATTCATGATGAATTAGCAAATGATGTATTCCAAGTAATTGCTTTTGCTGAATCTCAGCCATTGGCTACAGAATACACTAAAGAAAATCTTCTTCAGAAATTGGATGATATTTATGGGCGTGTAAGAGGGATTTCGAAAGAAAACAATAAAATCGAAACCGGAAAAGATTTCACCAAAAGCATAAAAGAAATGCTTTCTGCCTATAATACTGTTGAAAGAAATATTATCGCCACCAATTTAGAAAGTGTAAACTGGGAAGATGTTGATGATATAAAGAAAATCACTATCGGAAGGGTTTTGCAAGAATTAATGGTGAATATGAAAAAACACAGTAAGGCAAATCTAGTTGTAATAAAATTTGAAAGCGATCAGAAATCAATTTTAATAAATTATACCGATAATGGAGTCGGCTGTGAGAAAGACAAGATTTCTAAAAATGGTCTTCAGAATATGGAGCATAGAATTCAGACAGTTAAAGGAACTATCGAATTTGAAACGGAACCCGAAAATGGATTTAAAGCTAGAATAGCAATTCCTATATAAAACAAAAGCCTTTCGGGAATAGTCCTGAAAGGCTTTTTCTTCAAAAAACAAGTAATTTTAAAAATTACCTTGCGTTAAACTGCCTCTTTCAAAACAGCAACAGCTTCTTTCCAATTATTTACTCTTAAATAATTTTCTTTTTTTGCATTATGAAATGCTGTAAACATAATGGGTTTACCCATGCAAAAGTCTAGATTCTTTGGATGATCATCGATTAGATAATCGGTATTGATAATGCTTTTGCTTCCGCATAAAACAATGTTCTGCCAATTGATAAAAGGAAAATGTTCTGCAAGCCATTCGATTTTTTCATTCAGCGAAAGCGGAAATTCCGTAGCTGCAGAAACAATATAAATCTCAAAATTCTCTTGTAACAGTTTTAAACTTTCTACAGCATCGTCAATTACGGGTAATGTTCTAAAAAAGTCTTTAGAGTTTAAAACACTCATCACTTTCTCCCGACTGTGAAATGCCTCTTCCTCAGTTAAACCTTGAATATCTTCTCTTAAAATTGTTATTCCGAAATCTCTTTCGAAGTAAGTAATTAGGTGTGCTTCTACATCAGCAAGCACCCCATCCATGTCGATTGCAATTGATTTCTTTTTCATCGTAATTTTATTTTGCTGCTAAAATATGCAAAAATTGCAATAAACAGCAAAAAATTGCAAATTTTTATTTATTTTTGCAACATAAAACCGCAAACAGAAATGAGAAAGGAAGAACGACAACAGACGATTTTAGAATATTTATCTAAAGAACATCGTGTAACTTCGGTAGAGTTAAGCGAATATTTGAGTGTTTCTGAAGATACGATCAGACGTGATTTGAAAGAACTTTCAGATCAGGGACTTTTAAAAGCTGTTCGCGGTGGTGCGGTTGCTCCTTCTCCAATGCCTTTGCATTATAGAAAAAGAGAAAAACACGATCTTGAAAACAAAAAGATTATTGCAGAGAAAGCAATTTCTTATCTTAAAGACGGACAAGTTGTTTTTATTGATGGAGGAACAACTTCTTTGGCTTTGGTGGCAAGTTTTCCGCATGATTTGAGATTGACCGTAATTACAAATAGTTTTCCAGTTGCAGTTTTAATTGAAGATTTACCTAATATCGATTTAATTTTTGCTGGAGGAAAAATGTGTAAAACCTCTTTTACTACTGCTAGTATGGAATCTTTAGACTTTTTCAGAAATTTCAGAGCCGATATCTGTATTTTGGGAACTTGCGGAATTCATCATGAACGTGGTCTTACTGGAATTTTATATGATGATGCACAGATCAAAAGAAATATGATTCAGAATTCGAATTTCATAATTGCTTTGGGTTCAAGCGAAAAAATTGATACAGGAGAAACTTATTTTGTTTCGCATTTAAAAGATATTGATGTTTTGGTAACTAATATTTCGCCAGACGAGGAAATATTAAAACCGTACAAAAAACAAGTAACGGTTCTTTAAATTTTTAACACATAGAAACATAGCTTTTAGGGATTTAGTAAAGGCATTTCACTTATAATATTACACATAGAACTATGTGTTAAAGCTTGCTTTTTCTGCAATCTTTAACAGGAGCAATAAAAATCTATATTTCTATGTGTTAAAACTAAATTTTACGCTCTTCTATATGGTTAGCAATAAAAAAAGCCTTTCAGGATTTCATTCCCAAAAGGCTTTTTCTCTACAAATTAAGTGGCAATTTTATTTCCATCCGCCGCCCAAGTCTCTGTAGACATGAACTGCAGCATTTAATTGTTCTTTTTTAGTATCGATTAATTCCAATTTAGCTTCTAATGCATCTCTTTGAGTCATTAAAACTTCGAAATAATCAACTCTTGCCGATTTAAACAAATCGTTTGAAACATCTATAGAAGTATTTAATGCATCAACCTGTTTTGATTTAAGATCGTAACCTTTTTGAAGATTCTCAATCTTAGACATTTGATTTGAAACTTCTAAATACGCATTTAAAACCGTACGATCGTAATTGTATAATGCTTGAATTTGTCTTGCATTGGCACTTGCAAACTCCGCTTTAATCGCATTTCTATTAATCAAAGGCGCAACAAGATCTCCAGCCAATGAGTACAATAACGATTCTGGCATTGTAAACAAATAAGAAGGTTTAAAAGCATTTACCCCAATCGCAGCAGTAATATCCAAAGAAGGATAAAACTCAGCGCGAGCTACTTTTACATCTAATTTTGAAGCCACCAATTCCAATTCTGCTTGTTTAACATCTGGACGATTCTCTAACAATTGAGACGGAATTCCAGAACTTACAGCTGCTGGTAAAAGACTTAAGAAATTATTATTGCTTGTTCTTTTAATTTCCTGAGGATATCTTCCAAGTAAAAAGTTGATTTTATTTTCTGTTTCTTTTATCTTCTGCAAGATATCAAACTCCATACTTTGTGAAGTCAAAACTTCTGCTTCAAATTTCTTAACTCCAAGTTCCGTTGCTCTTGCTGCTTGTTTTTGAACTTTTACAATTTCTAAAGCATTAGTCTGTAATTTGATAGTTTGTTTTACAATATCCAATTGATTGTCTAAAGCCATTAATTCATAATAAGAATCAGCAACTTCAGCGATAAGATTTGTAATAACAAAGTTTTTACCTTCAACCGTAGCCAAATATCTATTTAAAGCTGCTTTTTTAGAATTACGAAGTTTTTTCCAGATGTCTACTTCCCAATTCGCGTAAGCGGCAATGGTAAAATCTCCTAACGGATCTGGAGTTTCAACTCCTGGTTTGATTTCTGTAGTAGCATCACCAGCTCCTTGGCTTGTATATCTACCCACTTTTTCTACTCCAGCTCCTGCGCGTAAGCCCGCAGTTGGTAGTAAAAGTCCTTTTTTTACACGAATATCGTTCTTTGCGATTTCTATTTCCTGTAAAGTAATGTTTAGTTCTTGATTATTTTTAAGAGCAATATCAATTAAATCAATAAGATTCTGATCTTTAAAGTAATCTTTCCAAGCTAAAGCAGCTGTATTATTGTTTGATTCTTGTATTTGAGCTGTTTGCCCAAACGAATCAGGAACTGGCGTACTTGTAGTTACTGCTGCCTCAGGCGCAGGGGTTTTACACCCTGCAACTGCTAGACATGCAGCTAATACAATACTATATTGATATGTTTTAACTTTATACATGATTGTTATCAATTTCTTCTGTTAATGGGTTTTCTTCTTCATGTTTTACCAATTTGTGTTTTTCAGCAATTTTAGCAAATATGAAATACAAGCCAGGAATTACAAATACACCGCAAATGGTTCCGATAAGCATACCTCCTGCTGCTGCTGTACCAATTGTTCTGTTACCAATTTTACCCGGACCCGTTGCAAAAGCAAGTGGCAATAAACCAGCGATAAAAGCAAACGAAGTCATCAAAATTGGACGGAACCTTGCTTTTGCTCCTTCCATTGCAGCTTCTAGAACCGATTTTCCTGCAGCGTGTCTTTGAATCGCAAACTCAACAATCAGCACGGCATTCTTACCTAATAATCCGATAAGCATTACCATGGCAACTTGAGCATAGATATTGTTTTCTAATCCAGTTAATTTCAATAAAAGGAAAGCTCCAAAAATACCGGCAGGTAAAGAAAGAATTACTGACAGTGGCAAAATAAAACTTTCGTATTGCGCAGCTAATACCAAGTAAACGAATCCTAAACAGATTAAGAATACCCAAATAGCTTGATTACCTTGTGCTACCTCATCGGCAGAAATACCTGCCCAGTCAATGTCATATCCTCTTGGCAGTTTTTCAGCAGCTACTTTCTGAATCACTTTAATTGCTGTACCAGAACTATAACCCGCAGCTGGCGAACCACTGATCTGTGTTGAAGTATACATATTATGACGTGTAATTTCTGAAAGTCCGTACACTTTTTCTAATTTCATAAAAGCAGAAAAAGGCACCATTTCGTCACGATCATTTTTAACGTATAATTTTAAGATATCATCAGGCTGTGCACGATATTCTGGTGAAGCTTGAACAATTACTTTATAGTTGATACCGAATTTGATAAAACTGATTTCGTAGTTACTTCCCACAAGAGTTGACAGCGTGTTCATAGCATTTTCGATAGAAACACCTTTTTGCTGTGCCAAATCATTATCGACTTTCATCATATATTGAGGGAAACTCGAGCTATAGAAACTAAATACGTTTGATAATTCTGGCTGTTTATTCAATTCAGCCACAAAATCATTGTTTACTTGTTCCATTCTTTTGTAATCAACAGAACCTGTTTTGTCTAACAAACGAAGCTCAAATCCTCCAGCAGCACCATATCCAGGTACAGCAGGCGGTTGGAAGAATTCGATATTAGCTCCTGCAATATCTTTACATTTTTCTTCCATTTCATGCATAATCTCAATAACAGATTCTTTTCTGTCGCTCCAATCTTTAAGGTTGACCAAACATGTTCCTGAGTTAGCACCTGTACCTTCAGAAAGAATTTCGTAACCTGCTAATGAAGAAACCGATTTCACTCCGTCAATACCTTCAGCAATTTTCTGAACTCTCTCCGCAATATTGTTTGTTCTTTCCAAAGAAGAACCTGGAGGAGTCTGAATTACAGCATAAAACATTCCCTGATCCTCATTCGGAATAAATCCAGAAGGAACAGTGCTACTTATTAACCATGTTCCAGCACAGAAACCAAGAAGCGCTACAATTGTAACCACTCTCCTGTTCACAATTTTAGCTAACAGATTTTGGTATTTTCCTTGCGCTAAATTGAATTTTTCGTTGAAAGCATCAATAAATCTATTTGCTGGTGTTTTCTTTTTAGGCACTCCGTGATTGTTTTTCAACATCATCGCACAAAGCGCAGGCGTTAAAGTCAAAGCCACAATACCCGAAAGAATAATTGCCGTTGCCATAGTTACAGAGAACTGTCTGTAGAAAACTCCAACAGGACCTGACATAAATGCTACCGGAATAAATACCGCCGCCATAAGAAAGGTAATTGCAATGATTGCCCCCGCGATTTCATGCATTGCTTTCTTAGTGGCTTTAAATGGCGACAGATGTTCCTCTTCCATCTTGGCATGGACGGCTTCAATAACCACAATCGCATCATCGACGACGACTCCAATTGCTAATACCAATGCGAATAATGTAATTAAGTTCAATGAAATATCGAAGAATGTCATGAACACAAAAGTTCCTACTAACGATACTGGTACCGCAATTGCCGGAATAACCGTAGAACGCCAGTCTCCTAAGAAAAGGAATACTACTAAACCTACCAAGATAAATGCTTCAACCAAAGTGTGAATTACTTTCTCTATAGAAGCGTCAAGGAATTTAGAAACGTCATATGAAATTTCGTAATCCATTCCTTTTGGAAATCTTTGTTTAATTTTTTCCAGTTTTGCTTTTACTTCTTCAATAACCTGATTCGCGTTACTTCCAAAAGATTGTTTTAATACGATCGCCGCAGATGGTCTACCATTCAAATTAGAATAGATATCATACATCGAGCTTCCGAATTCAACTTTTGCAACATCTTTCAATCTCAAAAGCTCACCATTTGGATTTGCTTTTACTACGATATTCTCGTATTGTTCTTTCGTTGTAAAACGTCCAGAATATTTCAATACATACTCAAATGCTTGAGAACGTTTACCAGAACTCTCCCCTGTTTTACCTGGAGAAGCTTCCAAACTCTGACTTGATAATGCTTCCATTATCTCATCAGCAGAAATTTTATAAGCCAACATACGATCTGGTTTCAACCAAATACGCATTGCATATTCACGTGTTCCTAAGATATCTCCAGAACCGATACCGTTTACCCTTTTTAATTCAGAAAGTACGTTGATATCAGCATAGTTGTATAAGAACTTCATGTCGGTATTTTTGTCTGTACTGTAAAGATTCACGTACATCAACATACTCGGTACTTCACGAGTAATTTTGATACCTTCTCTAATTACTAAAGGAGGAAGTTTATTGGTAACAGAAGCCACACGGTTCTGAACGTTAATTGCCGCTTGGTTAGGATCTGTACCTAAGTTAAAAACTACTTTAATTGTTGCTTCACCGTCATTTCCTGCATCAGAAGCCATATATTTCATTCCTGGAACCCCGTTTAAGGCTCTTTCCAAAGGAATAACAACTGCCTTAACCATCAATTCACCATTCGATCCAGGATAATCTGCAGTAACGTTCACCATTGGAGGTGAAATTGTAGGGAATTGGGTAATTGGTAAACTTAAAACCGACAATACCCCTAAAAAGACAATAATCAACGATATTACTATCGACAGAACAGGTCTTTGAATAAATTTATTAAACATTTTTGTATTTTTTAATGATTAAAACCCAGTAAACCTATTCTGCTTTTAAACGTAAATGATTGATAACCTCTTTTGGAGATTCGTAATCAAATTTGATTTTGTCGTTTTCTTTTACTTTCTGAACACCTTCAAGTAAGATTTTATCATTTTCTGTAAGACCCGTTTTAATTACGTATAAATCAGGAATTTCTCCAGTAATTGTAATTTCTCTAGAACTTACTTTATTGTCTTTAGTAACTACGAAAACATATTTTTTATCTTGAATTTCGTAAGTCGCTTTTTGTGGAATCACAATAGCATTTTTAAGCGGAACGTTCATTTGAACTTGACCCGTTTCTCCGTTTCTAAGTAATTTTCCAGAATTTGGGAATCTTGCTCTAAAAGCAATGTTTCCTGTTTCGTTGTTAAATTCACTTTCGATAACCTCAACATTACCTTTTTCTTTAAAAGTATCTCCGTTAGCTAAAACCAACGCCACTTTGTTATCTGCGCGATCTTTAATATTTGTTTCGTACTGAAGATATTCTGGCTCTGAAACATTGAAGTAAGCAAACATCTGACTATTGTCTGAAAGGCTTGTTAACAATTCTCCTTCGTCAATTAAACTTCCTAATTTTAAAGGAATACGGTCAATAGTTCCGTCAAACGGAGCTCTAATTTCTGTGAATGATAAATGAAGTCTTGCTAAAGACACTTCAGCTTTTGCAGATTGCAATTTAGCCTGGGCAACACTCAATTCGTTTCTAGAAACAATATTTTTGTCTGCCAATAATTTAGAATTTTGCAATTCGATTTCTGCCGATTTTTGTTCAGACTGCGCTTTAAGTAACTCAGCCTCATACATGTTTGGCATAATTTTAAACAACAGTTGTCCTTTTTTTACAAACTGTCCTTCGTCAACATATATATTTTGTAAAAACCCTTTTTCTTGGGCGCGAAGCTCGATATTTCGAACTGATTTTATTTGTGAAACGTATTCTTTTGTGAATGAAGTGTCAATTCTAACAGGGTTTGTAACCGTGAATTTTTCAGCTTCTTCTTTTTCTTCTTTTTTAGATGTACAGCTCGTTAAGCACACCAAGGCCATTAAGCCTGTGAACACAATGATTTTTTTCATGATTTAGTTTGGAAATTAAGCGATTGAATGCTTTTTGGAATGAAAATTCCTTTGGATGTTAAAATGCATCAGCCAGCCTTAGTCCAGACCTTACTTTATATAAGCAGAAGTAGAAAAAATATACAACAGCAAGATACGCAGAGATCGTAACTCAGGTAACCGATGTATATTATAAAATCAAATTCTTAATACTCGTTGAGTAATGTAGATAGGATTTGAATGCCCGAAAACAGGCGTAGAAATTTTTAAACGATTAGAATCATTCGCAGCAGACTGATCTGAAAGTGCCAGATACAAAGCGTCTACCAAACTATACGAAGCAGTAAAATATTTGTTCGTAAGTAAATCAACATCTTCGCCTCCAACAAGATCTTCTTCTAAATCAATATCTGTAGCTTCTTCAATTGTTGAGGTTCCACGATCTTGATTAGTGAATTTAACTCTGTGTTTTTGCAGATGATGATGAGCATGAGGACCAAAAGTATTTGCATTCAAATATTGGCCTCCTCCTAACAGAAGCAAATTCATGAATACTAAAAATACTATTAACTTTCTCATTTCGGTGCGAAAGTAATAAAAGAATTAAAACAAAAAAAGAATTTTTAACAAGGTTTAACAGTTACATAAAACGAAAACGTTTTCATTCTTTTAATATTTAGCAATAGCTTCATTTAAAAATATTAGATTTATTTTAAAAAACTAAAAATCAATGTTTTAACTTTTACAATTAAGAAAGTAAAATTTCCATAATCGTAAATTCTTGTCCTGCTTTTACAAAAGTTTTGAAGGTATCTTTCATTCCAAACTTCTCATAAAATGATTTTTTATTGCTTCTGGCATTGCACCAAACCTTTTCTAAACCTTTTTCTTTCGCAAATTCTAGAATATATTTTAAAAGATGAGAAGCAATTCCTTTTCCTTGATAATCTTCTAAGGTGGCTAATTTTCTAAACTGCATTTCTTTCCCGTCAATAAAACAAGAAACTATAGAAACTAATTTATCTTCTTCAAAAACTCCAAAATGAAATCCTGAATTATCTTCTTCAAGCTGTACAAATTCAAAAGGTTGATCTGGCCACATTACTTCGTGTCTTATTTGCCAAGTATCTGATGCGTTTATTATTTTAATTTCCATAGTGATTCATTAATTCTTCAAAAATAATTCATTTTAATTTGATTGTAAAAAGCAAACTAAAAATCCAGAAACAACTAATTTTCAAAACTTTACGTAAAAATAAATCAGACAAATCATTCAATTTTAATCTATTATGATTATTTTTATAGTACCAAAATCAAATAAATCGCATTATGAGAAAATTCCTTTTAGCAGCATTTTTATGTATTTGCGCCAATGGATTTGCGCAATTGATACAAATCGGACCACAGTTTTCGACTAATATTACTTCTGTCAATGCCAAAAATTTCAGCTCAGACCATACAAACACAGGTGTTGGATTTGCTGCTTTTGGCCGATTAAATCTTGCACTTTTTTATGCGCAGGGAGAATTTGGATATGGCCAAACTAATTTCAGCGTGTACCAAGACGGCATTGGAGAAACTGAATATAAACTAGCAGGAACAGATGCATCATTAATTGCAGGTCTTAAAATTATTCCGCTTGGAAAATTGGGAAATGTGAGACTTTTTGTGGGATACAACTGGAAAAACTATTCCGACATAAGCACCAGCAATAATCTTAATTCTATCGCAATAGAAAGAAATAATCATAGTGTTCTTGGAGGTGTCGGAGTTGATGTTTGGAGACTGACTTTTGATGTTAGATATCTTGCAGGACTAAGCGATATAGATGCTTCTAATAGTGAAATTAAAACTGGGGTAACAAATTTTTCGCTTGGATTTAAATTTCTATAAAACATAAAAAAAGGGAATCAAAACGATTCCCTTTTTTATAACTCTTATTTACATTTTAACGTAATAACTTTCTTCATTATTACTGTTTATCTTTTGTATTCCTTCTTCTGTTTTAACAGCTACATTAATAACATGCAGTACATTTAATTTTTCATTAAGACTGCAATTCCAAATTGACCCATCTGAAAGTATAATTTCTGAGAATACTGACACATAGCTTTTAGCATCATTATAAACTAAATTCTCTGTTTTTAGCAGTTTCTTTACTTTCGTTTTTTTGTCAACTTCGTAAAACAATAGCTCGTTTTCTTTAATTTCAACTACTTCGTCAAAACTAGATTGATTAGTACTTGTGGTAGTAGTAGACCAAACTGGTTGGTTTCCTGTTTTTTTCCAAGTTCCAATTACATGGCTTAAAATTTCTTTTCTTAAAATTTCTTTTAAAGTATCGACTTTTTTAACAGCCTCTTGACCTATTTCATTTTCAGGTTTAATCTTCGCAGCCAAAGAAAATAAATCAATAGCTTTTACAAAATCAGCTTTTTTGTAGTACGAAACAGCCAAATCATATTTGTTTTTTTGAAATGCTGCCTTTTGATCATTCTGTCCAAAAAACTGAAGGGTATTTAGCAAAACAATCAGAACAAATGTATTTTTCATTATATAAACTGTAGGTTTTTTATTAGTCGGCAAACATAATATATTTCCCCTAAACATCTTTACGGTTTCCCGTAATTTTGAATATTTTTAATTATTTTAAATAAAAAACGCCACTTCGTTAAAACAAAGCGGCGTTATTAAACTATTTCTTACAGTTAATTCAATTATTTAACATGTAAAATATTATCTTCTGGCGTTGCATCCATAAAAATTCCGCCATCAACTTCAATTTTTTCTATTTTTTTTGCACTTTTCAGAATTATTTTGGCTGTTTTTTGATTTTTCTCCCAAATTGCCGGTGTTTGATGCACAGTAACTTTCGATTTGTCAGCGTAAGTAATTATAACATCAAATGGAATAGCAAAACCGCCAATATTTTCTACTATTATCGTTTTCTTATCAGCAGAAAGTCCTTTTACAGCAATATCTAAATAATGGTTAGTAAAGAACCAATTATTAAAAAACCAATTTAAGTTCTTTCCAGTTGCAGTATTAAATGAATTAAAATAATCCCACGGAATTGGATGTTTTCCGTTCCAAGTATCCATGTAATAATGAAGTGCCTTTTTAAACATTTCATCTCCCAACATATCTTTCAAAGCTAAATTAGAAAGAGACGCTTTTCCATAAGAATTATTTCCATAACCTGCTCCTGAAACCTGCGTTGACATTGTTATAATAGGCTGATCTTCTTCTGTAGAACGATCAGTAATATAATGTTTCACTCTAAATTCCTTATAAAATTTATCTGCCGCTTCTTTACCGTGTTCTGCAATTCCGATTAAATATTCAAAAGTCGTTGCCCAACCTTCATCCATAAAAGCATAACGCGTTTCATTAATTCCCATATAGAAAGGAAAATAAGTATGCGCCACTTCATGATCTTGAACCAATTGTGCAAAAACAGGATCATCCATTTGTGAATCGTTGCACATCATTGGATATTCCATATCTGCAAAACCTTGAAAAGCTGTCATTTTTGAAAACGGATAAGGAACTCCTGGCCAATTGTTAGAAAACCAATCTAAAGCATATTGGTTGTTTTTAACTGAATTTACAAAATCAGTTCCTTTCACATTATAAGCCGCTTGAACACTTGCGCGACGATTTGTTTTCTTATCAACCACGACACTGCTGGCATCCCATAAATAATGATCGCTTAAACCAAAACACACATCTGAAATATTTTTAGCTTCAAATTTCCAAACATTCCAATCGTATTGTTTTGTTACTACTCCGCTTTTCATTTCTTGTTCGTTAGCGATATGCAGAATTTCATCTGTTGTGTATGATTTCTTTAAGCGTGAAGCAAATTCAGGTTGCAAAACCTCATCTGGATTTAACAAATCTCCAGTCGCATAGACCACGTAATTTTTTGGTGCTTTTACAGAAAAAACATAATCGTTGAAATCATTATAAAATTCCTGACGATCAGTGTGCGCCAATCTGTCCCAACCATTGTAATCATCAAAAACTGAAACACGAGGATAACTGTATGCTACAAAAAATGTTGTTTCGTCTATCTGTCCTTCTCTACCGCTTTCTATAGACAACGGATAATTCCACTGAATATTGACAATTGTTTTAGAACGCGGCAAAATCGGTTTTTGCAATTTTACATTTCCAACAGTTCCCCATTTTTTTGCGTCTTCTTTGTATACTTCATTTTCTATTTTTAATGAAGTAATTGTTAATCCTTCGCTTAAAAAATCATTGCTTACTTCGCTTCCACGAGGAGAAGAAGGTTTGTGAAGATTATTTACAAAACGAATAACCAAGTTTCTTAACGTATCCTTGCTATTGTTTTCGTAAATTATGGTTTCTGTTCCGCTGACCAATCTCGTTTTCGGATCAACTGAAATTTCCATATTATATTTTCCTCGGTTCTGCCAATAATTTGCTCCAGGTTTTCCGTCTTTAGAACGTGTTCCGTTCTCATAAGCTTCTTTTATATTTCTGGGCATATAAAGCTCTTGGGCAAAGTTATTTTGGGCAAAAAGAACAAATGCTATTAATGCAAATTGCAAAAATTTCTTTTTCATAAGTAGTTCTTAGGTATTTTAAATTAATTTTTGATATCGTATTAGTGGACTTTTTTCTACGAATGTTACAAATTTAGTTATTAATTGTAAATTGTTGATAGTGAATTGTAAAATGTGAGATGTAATTTTAGCTCTAACCTTTCACAAAAAGAAAAACTTAGAATCTCAGAACCTTAGTTTCTAAAAAAGTAAAAAACCGTCTATCACCAAAAGCAACAGACGGCATCTACAATTAATATATAACCTTGAGGACTACAAAATATAATCTGTATTAATAAAATTTGATTCTTTGCTGTTAAGCAATTCCTGCAGAATCTCATTATTATAATCGATATCTTTTGAAGCTACAAACGTACGAATTGAGAAAGAACGCAAAGCATCTGGAATACTCAAAGTTCCTACTGCAGAATCTTTTCTTCCTGTAAAAGGGAAAGCATCTGGCCCTCTTTGGCAAGAACTGTTGAGATTTACTCTGCAAACTAAATTTACCAAAGCATCAATCAACGGTGCTAGAGTTTTGATGTCTTTACCAAACAAACTCACTTGCTGTCCGTAATTTGATTCTGCCATGTCTTTTAATGGCTCTTTAATATCTTTGAAAGAAAGAACAGGAACAACTGGTCCAAACTGCTCTTCGTGATAAACACGCATTTCTTTATTTACTGGATATAAAACAGCTGGAAAAATATAATTATCAGTGTGTTTTCCTCCTTTTTCATTGATGATTTTTGCTCCTTTTGAAGTTGCATCATCAATTAAACCTTGAATATATTTTGGTTTGTCTGTTTCTGGAAGCGGCGTTAAAGAAACTCCTTTTTCCCACGGATTTCCAAAAAGCAAACTATCTACTTTTTCAGAAAAACGTTTATTGAATTCTTCTGCAATAGATTCGTGAACATAAAGCACTTTTAAAGCCGTACAACGCTGACCGTTAAAAGACAAACTTCCTGTAATACATTCTTGAATAGCCAAATCTAAATCGGCATCTGGAAGAATAATCGCTGGATTTTTAGCTTCTAAACCTAAAATTAAACGCAATCTGTTTTTGTTCGGGTGCTGATCTTGTAAAGCAATCGCCGATTTACTGTTTCCAATTAATGCCAAAACATCAATTTTTCCAGATTTCATAATCGGAGAAGCCACTTCACGTCCTCTACCGTAAACAATGTTGATTACCCCTTTTGGAAAACTGCTTCTGAAAGCTTCTAATAATGGCGAAATACATAAAACACCATGTTTAGCAGGTTTGAAGATTACAGTATTTCCCATAATCAAAGCAGGAATCAATAATGAGAAAGTCTCATTCAGAGGATAATTGTAAGGTCCAAGACACAAAACAACTCCAAGAGGTCCACGACGAATCATCGCGTTTACACCTTGCACTTTTTCAAAGTGTGAACTGCGTCCGTTTAATTCTTTATAGCTGGCAATAGTATCATAAATATATTCTACTGTTCTGTCAAATTCTTTTTGTGAATCTCCAAGGTTTTTTCCAATTTCCCACATCAAAAGTTTAACCACTTCTTCGCGGGTTTCTTTCATTTGTTTCACAAATTTTTCCATGCATTTAATACGATCCACTACTTTCATAGTTGGCCATAAACCTTGTCCCATATCGTATGCATCGGTAGCAGCTTCGACAACTTCTGCTGCTTCTTTTTCTCCCATAAAAGGAATAGATCCTAATAAAGTCGGCGAATACTTTTCAGTTGAAGAAATAGTAGAAAACACAGGTGTGGTTTGTCCTGTCCATTGTTTCAATTCTCCATTTACAAGATAAGTATCTTGATTTATCAGACTTGTAATCTGATATTCTTCTGGTATAAAACTCATAATTAATTTGGTTTGTTAATAGTCTGGTAATTCTATTTCAAAAGAAAAAAGAGGCTTTATTATGCCTCTTCTTCTTTTATGGTTGTACTGTTTCGCCTTCCCAATCTAGGATTCCTCCAAGCAGATTGTAAGCGTTTTCGATACCCAATTCGTTCATGATTTGGCAAGCTTTAGCGCTTCTAGCCCCAGAACGACAGTATACATAATAATTTTTATTTTTGTCTAATTCTTCGATTTCATAGATAAATGCCTGCCCTTTATTGATATCAATATTAAGAGCATTCTCAATGTAGCCGTCATTAAATTCGTCTTCAGTTCTTACATCAAGTATAACTGCATTTTCGTCAGCTCCTAGCTGTGCAACCCAATCTTCTTGTGATAAATTCATAATAAAATGTGTTTTTGTAAAATTACGACGTTTCTATATATAAAAAACGTACCAAATGCGATTTCGATTATTATTCTCAGAAAACGTTTTAGAGAAACTATTATAATCAGTGAATTACAAATTTAGTTACTATTTTTAAAAATTCAGCCTACAAAATCGATAGAAAATAGGATTTTTTCATTTATATAAAACACATCTTAAATGCAGTTTCCTTACAATTAATCCCATTTCAATCTCTTATCTTTGTCAGAATCGAAAAATAGAAGCCTTTTAATTAATAATGATACATTATAATGAAATTGACAATAATACTTTTTTTGTTTTGCAGTTTATCTCTATCCGCACAAAAAGATGGAAATAATTCAGAGACAGAAGAAATAAAAATCGAAAACGGAGCAATTACTAAAAAATTCAACAAGGGAAAACTAGAAAGTTTTACTGTTGAGATTAATGCTAATTCCTATTACAATTCCTTTCTCTTTACCAAAAAAAATGATACTATAATTGCTACTAATTTAAGTGAAGAAAAAGCAGTCATCAAAATTTATGTAAAAGACAAAAAGAAAGTTAGCGAATTCTTTTATAACGGAAGAATATTATTTTATCAGGAAGCAATAGATTTCAACACAACTAAATTACCGCCAAATGGCAGAATTTGGGGAACCATATCCAATGCAGAAAAAACAAGTTATTTATTTTACCGAGATAATTTATCAAAAGCTCAAGGCGATGATTTTGAGAAAACATACAAATTATACAGCTTCTTAAAAACAGCTGAATATAATGTTACTTCAGACTTGCTCTTTAATGAAATTGCTGATTTTTTTTCAGAAGAAGATGCGATTTTGAAAATTTATCTTAGTTCATACAGAAATAAAATAATATCTGAATCAAAGTTACTCAAAGTAGCTTATTTAACTACAAATGGACAAGGACAGATAAAAAATGGTGTTTTATGGACACAAAAATCTGACCTTAAAGGTGAATACAAGCTTTTTGAAAACCAAAAAAACATAAAAACGGAAAACATCGATTTAGATTCTTTTCAGGGAATTTTTAACGATTATTATATTTTAAATCTTCCTGTTCAGGATTAAAACTAATCAGACAAAAAAACAGATTCATGCAACCTTCTCTAAATACCATATTTCCTAATTTTTCTAACGAACTTATCGCTACAATTGAAGAAAACGGAAGCCTTCAGAACTTTGAAACTGGAACCATTTTAATGCGTACCGGACAATATATTAAAAATACCGTTTTGATTACTAAAGGAAAAATCAAAATTTATCGTGAAGGTGAAGATGGCGGCGAGTTTTTAATGTATTATTTGCAACCTGGCCAAGCCTGCGCCATTTCGATGATTTGTACTGCTAAAAGCGAAAAAAGTCAAATCATGGCAAAAGTGGTCGAAGACGTTACTGTAATGATGATTCCGTTGCAATTAATGGACAAATGGATGATGGAACACCGATCTTGGTACGAATTTGTAATTGAAACGTACCGAAGTCGTTTTGAAGAAGTTCTCGAAGTAGTTGATAATATCGCTTTCCGTTCGATGGATGAAAGATTGGAGTTTTACCTAAAAAGACATTCTGATGCTTGCGGTTGTTCTGAAGTTAATTTGTCACACCAAGAAATTGCAACCGAATTAAATACTTCTAGAGAAGTTGTTTCTAGATTATTAAAAAAAATGGAACAGCGAGGTTTGGTAAAACTCAACCGAAACCAAATTGAATTATTAAAATAAAGTTTTTGCCACGAATTTCGCGAATTGCACTAATTCTCTATATGTGAAAATAATTTGTGGAAATTTGTGTAATTCGTGGCGAAAAAAAACTCTTCTGTGATAAATGTTACTGTAGAATCCTAATTTCCGAAGCAACTTTGCATCAAAATAAATGCAATGGAATATTTAGGATTTTTTGCCTCAATCATAATCGGAATCACACTTGGCTTAATTGGCGGAGGCGGTTCCATTCTGACTATTCCTATTTTAGTTTATTTGTTTAAAGTAAATCCCGATCAGGCAACTTCTTATTCTTTGTTTATTGTCGGATTAACCGCTTTATTTGGAAGTTTCAGTCATTATAAAATGGGAAACCTGAAACTGAAATCGGCTTTGTATTTTGCTATTCCTTCAGTAGTTTCGATTTTAATAATCCGTGAAGTAATATTTCCTCAAATTGCAGCAACTTTATTTTCTGTTGCATCTTATACGGTTTCAAAAGATTTTCTAATTATGATCATCTTTTCTGTTTTGATGATTACGGCCGCTATTTCAATGATTAAAAAAAAGCAGTCTGAAATTAAATCAACAGAAACCAATTATTCACAACTCAGCTTAATCGGCTTTTTAGTCGGAATTGTAACAGGATTTCTGGGCGCTGGCGGCGGATTTTTAATTATTCCTGCTTTGCTTTTTTTCGCTAATCTACCAATGAAACAAGCCGTTGGAACTTCATTATTAATCATCACTATTAATTCATCCATAGGTTTTGCGGGCGATCTATATATCGGAACACCAATAAATTATACTTTCCTTTTAAGTGTTTCAGCAATGGCCTTAATCGGAATGTTTATTGGAAGCCAGCTTTCTAAAAAAATTGACGGCGCAAAATTAAAACCACTCTTCGGATGGTTTGTCTTAGTAATGGGCTTTTACATCATTACCAAAGAAGTTTTCTTTTAAATATTTAGTTTCAAAATTTAATTTTAGTTTCACTTGTAGAGTAATCTTTGTCAAAGCTTTTACACTTTGACAAAGATGAAACTAAAACCTTCAGATTTCTCCAAATTTATTTTTATAACGGCCGAGCTCAATTTCTGTTTTATTCAAAAGTTTTTCCAACAATTGAATTTTATCTTCATAAAGTTCTTTTAAAATAGATGTACTATCAGTATTTATCATAATACTTCCATTATTATTTCCTGTTATTTTATTGTAACTGGTAAAATACTTATCGTAATCAAAACTAATAATATCCTCTACACTCACATCTAGAATTCTTCCAATTTCAACTAGCTTTTCATAACTTAAAGAAGTTTTTCCTTTCTCAATTTTGCTATAACCCGCCTGAGTTACGCCTAATCGTTCTGCCATATACTCTTGAGTGTAATTTTTTAACTCTCTTATGTTTCTAATTTTATTTTTAATTGTTGCTGCCATAATTTTTGTTTCTGATTTGTGGTCATGTATAGTCAAAACAGCCAACTGCTAAACTTTTTAGCAGCATAACTACACTTTATTTTTGAGAATTTTAAAGCTACTTCATAATTGGGAATTTAAGAAGTAACGTTACGTTAATTTTTTCTTTGTGTAATGATAAAATAGCCGTACATCAAAGCTGCCATTATGAAAATGCAATCATAACGGGAAATATCGAATATAAACATCTCTGCCTCCTTTTTACGCAGTTCTTTTTACACTTCTTTCAAACTGAAGATCTAAGTAATCATCAATTTGTTTGCCGATCAATACGCGATCTTTTGAAGCGATTTTTGTCCTTATTTCATTCTTGTAAACATCTTTTACAAAAACAAAATAAACAAACTCGGCCTTATTTCCGAATCTTGTTGCTATGATAAATGAATAACAAAAAATAGCAGGAATTACGTAATACAAGTACATTAAATCGGAAAACAACATGCAATAATATGTTGCAGCAGTTACGGCAATAAAAGCACCGTTTTCAAGAAAATATTTTCTCTTTTTTTTAAGCAGTCCCAGTTCTTTAATTTCATCAAACTGATAATGCCAATTCTTAGATTTGTAACGAAATCTAACCTTGTCGGAAAAAATTGTTAAAGGCATAATAATTTAGTAGGTAAAAATAGATTTAAGCTTCTAGTGAAAAATCATTTTCTAAAAATTCAGGGGGGAAAAATTCTTAGATGCGCAATATTAAGCATTAAGGGCTTGTTTTTCCTACAATTAACATTATAGAATATAACTCTTAGTTGTAATTAAATCTTTCGTAAAATTTATCCTATGTTTTTCTGTACTAAAAACATACGTATTGGAGAAGATTGTTTTGGGCGTTACCTCCGGCCGGGCTATCCGCTAAATTCCCAATTAACAAAAACTACGGCTAAAAAGCCTTGTTTTTCTAAATCGGGAGATACCGCTCCTATCCCTAACGCAGAATCCGATAAGCAAGAAGTTTTCGTTATTACAAATTCATTAGATAAAAATAAAAAGTATGATTTAAAAAGAACACTTTATTGAATTGCCTTCAGCTTTAGCTGAAGGTAAAAAATGCACAAAAAAGGGCTTTAAATCCAAACAAAAAACCTCCAGTTAAAACTGAAGGCAATTGATATAAATTCGTGAAAATTTGTGCAATTCGTGGCTATAAAAAAATCAATGTTCTCCATACCCAATATCATCCATTTTCCCACTAAAAACACGATACTGAATAATAAAGTAAATAATCACGAGAAACAAAGCGACAAAAAACCAGCTCAATCCAGCATTCAATCCGTATTCGTGAGCCGCAGTGTTATAAATCGTTAAGGACGGATTTACTTTATTTGTTGAAGGCAAAACATTCGGAAAAATAGAAACGGCTGTAGAAGCAAATCCGCCTAATAAAAATAAGGTTGAAAAAACAAATCCTTGACCATCTTTTTTGAAAGAACGAACTTTGAACAATCCAGCAATTCCAACAAAAGTCATTAAAGGAAAAAACCAAAGAATCGGATTTTCGATGAAATTATGAAATGGTTTTGGCTCAATAAAATGCCAAATTCCCAAAGAAATAAAAACTAAAACCAGCAAAACAAAATTCAATCTAAAAACAACATTTTTCAATTTCGGATTTAGCGCCGAATTCGTTTTATAAATAATCCAATTCGCGCCGTGAATCGTCAAAGCGACAACGCTTACAATTCCGAGGAAAAGCGTAAACCAATCGATAATTCCTAATTCATTCGCTTGCGGACTAAAAGTTGGGTTCCACAAAGGCAAAAAGAAATAATGCGCTTCTTGGGTAGAAACTCCATTTTGAACCATTCCGAGGTTTACACCACGAACAATATTTCCTAAAGCAATTCCGAAGAAAAGAGCCAAAAGCAAACTCGCAATTCCGAAAGCTTTGTCCCAAATACTTTCCCACATGTGATTATGAACTTGTCCGCGCATTTCCAATCCGATGGCACGGAAAATCAAAAGCCATAAAATCATAATCAAAGGCAAATAAAATCCGCTAAAAGAAGATGCATATAAAGTTGGAAAAGCAAAAAATAAAACGCCTCCAGCTGCAATCAGCCAAACTTCATTGGCATCCCAAAACGGACCAATTGCGCTTGTAATTGCTTTTTTATCTTTTTCTGTATCGGCAAAAAATAAATGAATAATTCCTGCACCAAAATCATAACCGTCTAAAACCAGATAAACAGCTAGAATTCCCATTAAAACTACGTACCAAAAAAATTCCATACTTATATTTTTTCTGTTGAAAGTTCCACATGATGCGGTCCTTTATTGATAATTTTTCCAACCAAAAGCAAAAACAGCATTCCCAGTAAAAGGTATAAACCGATAAAACCAAGCAATGTAAATAAGGTATTTCCAGAAGAAACTGTTGGCGAAGCTCCAGAGGCTGTTCGCATTAAATTGTAAACCAGCCAAGGCTGTCTTCCTAATTCGGCCGTGTACCAGCCTGTTGTATTGGCAATGTACGGAAACGGCATCATGAACATAAGCGACCATAAAAGCCATTTGGTTTCAAACAATTTTCCTCTTATTAATTGAAAAAGCGAAAGCACCATTAATCCGATAAAAACCGTTCCGAGTCCGACCATGATATGATACGCATAATACAATCCGGAAATATTAGTTGGATGCAAATCTTCTTCAAACTGATCTAAACCTTTAATTTCCTGATCCCAATTTCCATAAGTCAAGAAACTCAAAATATTAGGAACAGCGATTTTATTATCCAGTTTTTTGTCTTTTACATCGGGTTGACCAATTAAAACAATTTCCGAACCTTTTTTCTCAGTATGAAAAATTCCTTCCATAGCCGCAAAAGTTACAGGTTGATATTTCACAACATTTTTAGCCAATAAATCTCCCGTTGGAACAGCAACAATAACACTCGAAATCAATCCGAAAATCACTCCCGTTTTCAGGAACAATTTCCCGAAAGAAACATTCTTTTTGCTTAAAATATAGAAAGCTCCAATTCCGGCAACGACAAAAGAACTTGTTACCATAGAAGCAGCTTGATTATGCAAATAAGAAGGCCAAAGCCAAGGATTTAAGAATAAAGCCTGAAAATTATTCAATACAAATTTTCCGTTTTCTAAAATTTCATAACCAACAGGATTTTGCATCCAAGAATGTGTGGCGATGATTAAAAATCCGCTGGCCCAAGAACCGATCATAATTAATAATCCGGTTACAAAATGCCATTTATGTCCGAGGAGTTTTTCTCCAAACAAAAATAATCCGAGAAAAGAAGATTCGAGAAAGAAAGAAAACATTCCTTCCATGGCAAGCGTTTGTCCAATTATTCCGCCCGTTAATTCGGAAAATTTAGCCCAGTTGGTTCCAAACTGAAACTCCATCGGGATTCCCGTTACAACGCCCATTGCAAAATTGAGAGCGAAGATCTTCATCCAAAAATGGGTGGCGTGATTGTATTGTTCGTCTTTAGTTTTTAAATATTTCCACTTGAAGTAAACAATGATGAGCGAAAGACCCATTGTAAGTTGTGGAAAAAGATAATGAAAAGTAATCGTGAAGGCAAATTGCATTCGATCATAAAAGAGCATTTCTTCCATAATGGTAATTTGTTTATGAAGTTCCACAAATTTAACCATTAGAACCCGAATTGCCTCTTAAAACATAAGTTTCTTTTTAAAATTTTAAACCATATAAGTTATATAAGTAAATATAAATTTTGTGCAAAACTAAAATGAACTTATATAACTTATATGGTGGAATTTTACTTCTCCAAAATTCCTTTTTCTACACTTTCGTTAATCAAACCTTCAGCGTAATTCCAAATCGATTTTGAACCTTCTTTTATAACGCTTTTCTTTTCGTAAACTTTATCATATTTCACTCCAAATTCTTTCCAAGTTCCGCCGTTGTTAGAAGAATTCTGCAATAATGGTTCTAAACGATCCATAGATTTTGCGAATTTAGCTTCTTTGGTTTCTCCTGCTTCAAATTCTTCCCAAATGGCAATTAATTCTTCTGCTTGATTTTTAGGCAATAAACCAAAAATTCTATTCGCGGCTAAACGTTCTTCATCAGTATTGGAATGATTTTTTACCGTATCATAAATAAAAACATCGCCAGCGTCTATTTCTACAATATCGTGAATCAAAACCATTTTCACCACTTTCAGGACATCAATCGGTTCATTCGAATGTTCTGCGAGAACTATTGCCATTAACCCCAAATGCCAACTGTGTTCTGCGTCGTTTTCGCATCTGTCGCTGTTGAACAATTTTGTCTTGCGCTGAATGTATTTCACTTTATCAATTTCTTTTATAAAAGCAATTTGATCCAATAAGTTTTGTGTGTTCATTTTATTTTTCTTTTGAAATGATATTCGTCATATGCAAAATTAAAGCTTAAAGCGTAATTGCTCCACTTTAAATTTAATTTATCTCAATCGATTATGACAAACAACATATTTTTTTACACAAAAACCTAATTTCTGTAACATTAGTCACCTATTTTTTTAAAAAACAAAGTTACCTTTGTATCCCATCATTTTACAATACCTATCATGAAAATAGAACAAATTTACACCGGATGCCTAGCGCAAGGTGCATATTATATCACTTCAAATGGCGAAGCGGCCATTATTGATCCGCTTAGAGAAATTCAGCCTTATCTGGATCGTTTAGATCGTGATGGAGTTAAGCTGAAATATATTTTTGAAACGCATTTCCACGCTGATTTCGTTTCTGGACACGTTGATTTAAGCAAAGAAACTGGAGCTCCAATTGTTTATGGGCCAAATGCTGCCTGCGAATTTGATTGCATTTCTGCGAAAGACGGACAGGAATTCAAAATCGGAAACGTAAAGATTAAAGTTTTGCACACTCCTGGGCACACCATGGAAAGTGCTACATTCTTATTAATTGATGAAAACGGAAAAGATCACGCGATTTTCTCTGGAGATACTTTATTCATTGGAGATGTTGGTCGTCCAGATTTAGCTCAAAAAGCAGCTGGAATGACTCAAGATCAATTGGCTGGAATTTTATTTCATTCGTTAAGAGATAAAATTATGACTTTGGCTGATGAAGTAATCGTTTATCCTGCACACGGTGCGGGAAGCGCGTGCGGAAAAAACATGAGCAAAGAAACCGTTTCAACAATCGGAAACCAGAAAGCAACAAATTATGCTTTGCGTGCAAATATGACCGAAGCCGAATTCATTAAAGAAGTAACTGACGGATTATTGCCTCCTCCAGCCTATTTCAGCATGAACGTTGCCATGAACAAACAAGGTTACGAAAGCTTTGAAACTGTTTTACACAACGGAATGAAAACCATAAATGTAAAAGAATTTGAAGCTGTTGCAGAAGAAACTGGCGCTTTAATTCTAGATACAAGAAGCGCAGCTGATTTTAGCAAAGGATTTATTCCGCAGTCTATCAATATCGGAATCAATGGAGATTTTGCTCCGTGGGTTGGAACTTTAATTGCTGATGTAAAACAGCCAATTATTCTGGTTACTGCAGCTGGCATGGAAGAAGAAACTGTTACGCGTTTAAGCCGTGTTGGTTTTGATACTATCATCGGACATTTGGAAGGCGGTTTTGAAGCTTGGCAAAATGCAGGTTTTGAAACTGATACTGTTAACAGAATTACCGCTGAACAATTTGCCAACGAATTTAAATTTGGCGAAGATAAAGTTGTAGATATTCGTAAAGAGACAGAATACGCAGCTGAACATATTGATGACGCTTACAGCAAACCTTTGGCTTATATTAATGATTGGGTAAAAGATATTAATCCAAACGAACATTTCTTTTTGCATTGCGCTGGAGGCTACAGAAGTATGATTGCAGCTTCTATCCTTCAAGCAAGAGGTTTCAGAAATTTCTCAGAAGTGGAAGGTGGTTTTGGAGCAATTTCAAAAACGAATATTCCAAAATCAGATTTTGTTTGTCAAAGTAAAGTATTAAAATAATTTAAAGATGCTAAGCTACTAAGATTCTAAGGTTCTAAGATTTTGACCTTAGCAACTTAGAATCTTAGCCACTTAGAACCTTAAAAAAATATGCTAGAAATCATTAAAGAACCTTGGCCTTGGTATGTTGCAGGTCCACTAATTGGATTAACTGTTCCAATTTTATTAATTATTGGGAATAAATCTTTTGGGATTAGTTCGTCTCTTCGCCATATTTGTGCGGCTTGTATTCCTGCGAATATTTCGTTTTTTAAATACGATTGGAAAAAAGAAAGCTGGAATTTATTCTTCGTTTTAGGAATATTTTTAGGTGGTTTTATCGCTGCTTCTTTCTTATCGAATCCAAATCCCGTGGAAATTGCTCCTGAATTATCAGAGAAATTAGCGACTTACGGAATCACAGATCACAGTGGTTTGGTTCCATCTCAATTATTTTCTTGGGAAAGTTTATTAACGCTTCGCGGATTCATTATGATTGTGGTTGGTGGATTCTTAGTTGGTTTCGGAACTCGTTACGCTGGAGGATGCACAAGCGGACACGCGATTATGGGATTATCAAACTTGCAATGGCCTTCATTGGTTGCTACAATCTGTTTTATGATTGGCGGTTTTGTAATGGCACTTTTGATTTTACCTTATATTCTTTCACTTTAAAATTTTAAAAATGAGTTTAGAAAATAAAAATATCGACGGCGAAGGAATCAACGCAAGCCAGAAAAAAGAAAACGCGTTTGCAAACCTTAAATATTTAATTGTTGGAATATTTTTCGGAATTGTATTCGTAAAAGCTGAAATTATCAGCTGGTTCCGCATTCAGGAAATGTTTAATTTGGAATCGTTTCACATGTACGGAGTAATTGCTTGCGCTGTTGCTGTTGGATTAATATCTGTCCAATTGATAAAAAAATTCAACATCAAAACTCTTGATGGCGAAAAGATCGAAATTCAACCAAAGACATTTAACAAAGGACAAATCTACGGCGGATTAATGTTTGGTTTCGGATGGGCAATTACTGGAGCTTGTCCTGGTCCGCTTTTTGCTCAAATTGGTACGGGTGCAACTGTAATTGTGGTCACTCTAGTAAGTGCAATTGCTGGAACTTGGTTTTATGGTTTGATAAAAGATAAATTGCCACATTAATAATTTGTTTCAAGTTTCAAGTTGGTTTAACCGCAAAGCGCGCTAAGATATACGCAAAGTTCGCAAAGTTCGCAAAGTTTATTTACAAAGCTTTGCGAACTTTGCGCTTTATACAAAGCCCTATTTGCAATGAACTTTGCGTGCTTTGCGGTTTAATATTTTTCTTCATCAATTTTTAATTTCATTTCGTTAAGTTTGCTTCAAACAACATTTCCCAAAATAAATATCCAAGAATAGAATGAACCGTTCCGAACAATTATCCAAACTACAAAATACCGAAAAATGGGATGTAATAATAATTGGCGGAGGAGCAAGCGGACTCGGAACAGCTGTTGATGCAGCAAGCCGAGGTTACAAAACAATTTTATTTGAAGCGGTCGATTTTGCAAAGGGAACTTCAAGCAGAAGCACCAAATTGGTTCACGGCGGAGTACGTTATTTAGAACAAGGAAATGTGCATTTGGTTAGAGAAGCTCTAAAAGAAAGAGGTTTATTAGCTCAAAACGCAGCTCATTTAGTCAAAAACCAATCTTTTATTATTCCGAACTACAATTGGTTTAGCAGTTTTATTTATACAATTGGACTAAAAGTTTACGATTTATTGTCGGGTTGTTTGAGTTTAGGAAGTTCTAAATATCTTTCGAAAAAGAAAACTATTGAAATGCTACCAAACGTAGAAGAAAACGGTTTGGTAAACGGCGTTATTTATCACGATGGTCAATTTGATGATTCTCGTTTAGCAATTAATCTTGCTCAAACGGCCGTAGAAAATGGAGCTTGTCTTTTGAATTATGTAAAAGTTGTCAATTTATTAAAAGACGGAAAAAACCAAGTTATTGGCGTTCAGGTTCAAGATCAAGAAAATGGAATTAAATATGATGTAAAAGGTTCTGCTGTTATAAATGCGACAGGCGTTTTTACAAATGCGATCATGAAGTTAAATGATAACGTTTATAAAAAATACATTGTTCCAAGTCAGGGAATTCATTTGGTTTTTGATAAATCTTTTCTTCCTGGAGAAAATGCCTTAATGATTCCTAAAACAAAAGATGGAAGAGTTTTATTTGCCGTTCCGTGGCACAATCGAATTGTAGTGGGAACGACTGATACTTTAATTAAAAAACAAAGTTTAGAACCAATTGCTTTAGAAAGTGAAATTCAATTTGTTTTAGAAACTGCACAACGTTTCCTTGCCAAAAAACCAACAAGAGCAGATGTTTTATCGGTTTTTGCAGGATTGCGTCCGTTGGCTGCGCCGAAAGAAGAAGGCAAAAGTACTAAAGAAGTTTCTAGAAGTCATAAAATTATAGTTTCAGAAACGGGACTTATCACTATTACTGGCGGAAAATGGACAACGTACAGAAAAATTGCTGAAGATATTATTGATAAAGCAATCAAAACAGGAAAATTACCTAATAAAGAATGTACGACTGAACATCTTTCCATTCATGGAAATCAACCGACGAATGCTGCAGACAGAGAAAATCACCTTTATATATATGGTTCAGATATTTCTAAAATAATTGAGCTGCAAAAAAGCGAACCTGAATTAAAAGAAAAACTGCATCCTGATCATGAGTTTACAATGGCAGAAGTCATTTGGGCTATTCGTTATGAAATGGCTAGAACGGTTGACGATATTTTGGCAAGGCGAGTTCGTTTATTGTTCTTGGATGCAAGAGCTGCAATTGAAGTTTCGGAAAAAACTGCTAGAGTACTTGCTAAAGAATTAGGACACGATGAAGCATGGATAAAGACCGAAATTGCAAATTTCAGTCAAATTGCAAAGGGTTTTCTCCTATCTGAATATCAAAAAGTGGTCAATCCGACTGATTTTGAGAATCATTTGCTTTAAAATTATCTTACAAAAAGTTATTTGATCAACAGCTTCAATCAAAATCAATATCCGATTTTAAAAAATTATTAATTTACAATATATCAATACGTTATATTAAAAAATTACTTTAAATTTAGTATCGAAAAACTAACATTTTAGTTCTTCTAAAAAGCGTACTTATTTACATTAACAAAAAATTAACACAACATTTGTATATACAACTATTAAAAGTTCTACATTTGTATATACAAATTATACACTTACGACTATGACAATTGAAGAGGTTATTAAGAGTACGGTTAAGATGGATAATGCGAAAAAAGTTATTCTGAATATCATGTACACGCAAAATGTGATTCAGGATCATTTCAACGAGTTGATCAAACCGTATGATTTATCTGGAGAACAGTATAATGTGTTACGTATATTAAGAGGACAAAAAGGAAAGCCTGCTAATATGTGCGTGATACAAGAGCGAATGCTTGCTAAAACGAGCAACACAACACGTTTGGTAGACAAATTATTATTAAAGGATTTTGTGACAAGAAACGTCTGCCCTGACAATCGAAGAAAAATTGAAGTTTCGATTACAGAAAAAGGATTAGATGTTCTGAAAGAATTAGATCCGAAAGTAGATGAGCACGAGCAAACATTTGCAAATAATTTAAAACCAGAAGAATTAGTTTTCTTAAACCAATTATTAGAAAAATATAGAACCAACAAATAAAATAATAAAAACTATGAGCAATTTCTTAGACAATCAAAATTGGAGATACGCAGTTAAACAATACGATGCTTCAAAAAAAATATCAGAAGCTGATTTAAATACATTAAAAGAAGCCGTTAGATTAAGTGCTTCTTCTTACGGATTACAACCTTATAAAGTAATTATTGTTGAAAATCCAGAATTAAGAGAAAAATTAAAAGGTGCAGCTTGGGGACAAACTCAAATTACAGACGCTTCTCACCTATTCATTTTTGCAAATGATTTAAGCCTTGACGGAGGTTCTGTTGACAAATACATCAGCAATATTAGCGAAGTAAGAGGCGTTCCTACTGAAGCTTTAGGTGGATTTAGCGACATGATGAAAGGTGTTATTTCAAATTTATCTGAAGATGCAAAACACATCTGGACTGCAAAACAAACTTATTTAGCTTTAGGAAATTTATTAAATGCAGCTGCTGAATTAAAAATTGATGCTACTCCAATGGAAGGTTTCAACGCAGCTTCTTTCAACGAAATTTTAGGTTTTGACAAATTAGGTTTAAATGCTTCTGTTATTGCAACTGTAGGTTACAGACACGAAGACGACAAATCGCAGCACAGCAAAAAAGTTAGAAAATCACACGAAGAATTATTTATCACTCTATAATTATTTATTAATCAAATTCAAATTTTAATTTTAAAACACATGAAAAATTTAAAAACTATTGCAATAGCATTATTCGTAGCAGCAGCTGGAATCTCAGTAAACGCTCAAACTAAAAAAATCGACGTAAAAGCATCTACTATTAAATGGGTAGGTAAAAAAGTAACTGGAGAGCACTCTGGAACTGTAAACTTCAAAGAAGGTTCTTTAGTTTTCAAAGGAAAAAAATTAGCTGGAGGTAACTTTACAGTTGATATGACTTCATTAACTTCTACAGATTTAACTGGAGAATACCAAGGAAAATTAAACGGTCACTTAAAAGCTGACGATTTCTTCGGAACTGACAAATTCCCAACTTCAAAATTAGTTTTCAAAACTATCGGTGCAAAATCTGCTGACGTTTACACTGTAACTGCAGACTTAACTATCAAAGGAATTACTAAACCAGTAACTTTTGATATCACTGTAAAAGGAAACACTGCTACAACTGCTTTCAAAGTTGACAGAACTAAATACGATATTAAATACGGTTCAGGTAGCTTCTTCGACGGTTTAGGAGATAAAACTATCAATGACGAATTTGAATTAGCTGTAGCTTTAAAATTCTAATATTTCAGTCTTACTAATTCAGAAATACATAAGCCCCGACAGTACAAACTGTCGGGGCTTATTCTTTACAAAAACTTTTCATAAACTTAACGTTCTTAATAGTAAAATAACGCTTTCGTAATAAGTATCAGGACTTTGATTAACATATGGCTTCTATTTTTGGGACAATTAAAAAATCAAAAACTAGAAATTAAAATCATAGTTATGAAAACAAAATTACGTATTGCATGCATAACCCTCATTATCAGCTTTTTCTCACAAGCTCAACAACAGCCAAAAGGAATCATCGGCACTTCAAACTGGATGGCCAACTGGACGAGCTTTAAACCTGCTGGTAATGACTATGGAGAAGCAACCAATATAATTGCTGGAACAATCGATAAAGATACACGATTAACAAAGCGTAATATTTATCATTTAGTTGGTGTTGTGTATGTTACAAATAATGCAACGCTAACAATCGAGCCTGGAACTGTTATTCGAGGCGACGATAAAACTTGCGGAACTCTTGTAATTACAAATGGAGCTAAAATTATGGCTGAAGGATTAGAAACTGATCCTATTATTTTTACTTCAGAAAATGAAATAAACAATAGAAAACCAGGTGACTGGGGCGGAATTATTGTTTTAGGAAAAGCTCCAATAAACGCTCTAGGAGGTATTCATACTTTACCTTTCGATTTAGATCCAACTTTAAATCACTACGGAGGTCAAGATCCGGAAGATAACTCAGGAACTATAAAATATGTGAGAATCGAATATGCTGGAAGAAAATTAAGTGCTTCTAAAGAGCTAAATGGTCTTTCTCTTGCTGGTGTTGGAAGAAAAACAACAGTAAGCCATGTTCAAATTAGTTTTTCAAATGATGATTCTTTCGAATGTTATGGCGGAGATTTGAATTTGAGTAATTTAGTTTCTTTCAGAACAACAGATGATGATTTTGATTTTACTCAAGGTGCTCAAATTAATATCAGTAACAGTATTGCTGTTCGTCATCCATTTTCTTCAGATATTTCAGGTTCAAGATGTTTTGAGGTAGATTCATATGAGAAAATTGCTAATACAGACATGACTAAAAAAATGACCAAAATAAATGCAAGCAACATTACTTTGGTTAACTTGGAAGAAAACAATCAAGGTTTGGTTAGAGAATCTGCTTACATCAAAGAAAATACCTTTTTCAACCTAACAAATAGTGTGGTTTCGGGATTTGCTCCATTCGTTTTATTGGAAGGAAATATCGGAAATGGTGAAGCCAATTTATCAAAAATCACTTTAAAAAATGTTGTAGCGAACAATTGTACAGGTGAAATCGAAAGCGAATCTGCAAGCAATAATCCTGGTATAAAAGGCTATTATGGCAATCCAGGTTACGGAATAGAATATACTAAAATGAAACTTAGCGAATTATTTACTATGCCAAATATCAAAGGAAATCCAGATTTCAGATTAAATGTAAATAACTCGGTAGCAAGTGGAAATTAAGGGGTTATAAATGTAATTTGAATTAAAATTTAACAAATTTCAAGATTTACAAAAGTTTTTTTTGAAAATTTATGTATTCTAATTCAAATTACATTTATATCTTTGTCACATCAAAATAAGATATGAAAACAACAATGAACAATATTTGGTGGTGGAAGAATTTACGTCAGACGTCGTGAACGAAGCTTCCTATGGTATTGTAAAAAATATAAAAAATTAAAGGGCTTGTCATCACGACAAGCCCTTTTTTTTTGATCCAATTGAAAACAAATTAACGAACAACATAAAACTATATATTTTGAAACCTTTTATTCTTAATACACATTACAAACAAATTCTGGCAGACACCGTAACGCCAGTAAGTATTTATTTCAAAATCAGAGATAAATTTCCAAATAGTTTATTACTGGAAAGTAGTGATTATCACGGAAATGACAACAGTTTTTCTTACATCTGCTGCAATCCGATTGCTACAATCAAAATTGAAAATGAAGTTATTTCTAAAACTTTTCCTGACGGAACTTCAGAGAAAATTGCAATTGATGCTTCGACAAATATTCCGCAGGTAATTCAGGAATTTTCAAGTCAATTTAAATCAGAAAAAAACGATTTTAAATTCATTAACAACGGTTTATTCGGATACATTTCTTACGATGCTGTTCGTTATTTTGAAAAAGTTTCGATTGCTAAAAAAGACAATGCGACTTCTATTCCAGATGTTTTTTATGCAGTTTATCAGAACATTATCGCTATCAATCACTTCAAAAACGAAGCATATATTTTCTGCCACAGCGTTGATAATAAAAACAATATTGCAGAAATCGAGCAATTACTGCAATCAAGAAATATTGCTTCTTATAAATTCTCTAAAGAAGGCGAAGGTTTCTCCAACTTAACAGATGAAGAATTTAAAGCTAATGTGGCTTTAGCCAAAAAACACTGCTACCGTGGAGATGTTTTTCAATTGGTTCTTTCTCGCCGATTTACTCAAGGTTTCAAAGGAGATGAATTCAATGTTTACAGAGCTTTAAGAAGTATCAATCCTTCTCCATATTTGTTCTTTTTTGATTATGGAGATTTCAAAATATTCGGTTCTTCGCCAGAAGCACAAATTATCGTAAAAGACAGAAAAGCCGAAATTCACCCAATTGCAGGAACTTTTAAAAGAACCGGAAATGACGAACGCGACGCGCTTTTAGCCAAAGAACTTTCAGAAGATAAAAAAGAAAACAGCGAACACGTTATGCTTGTTGACTTAGCAAGAAATGATTTAAGCAGAAACGGACACGACGTAAATGTTGAAAAATATAGAGAAGTTCAATTTTTCTCTCACGTAATTCACTTGGTATCAAAAGTTACGGGACATTTACACGAGAAAGCCACTACTATGCAAGTTGTTGCAGATACTTTCCCAGCAGGAACTTTGAGTGGTGCTCCAAAACACAGAGCGATGCAATTAATTGAAGACTGCGAAAAAACAAATCGTAGTTTTTACGGAGGTGCAATCGGAGTTATGGATTTTGACGGAAACTTTAATCACGCGATTATGATTCGAACTTTCCTTTCTAAAAACCATCAATTGCATTGCCAAGCTGGAGCTGGAATCGTAGCAAGTTCTGACGAAGAAAGCGAAATGCAGGAAGTTTATAATAAGTTAAGAGCATTAAATACAGCGCTAGAAATGGCGGAGAAAATTTAGTAGGCAGTCACAGTTTTCAGTCGCAGAACTTGAAACCTGAAACCTTAAACTTTAAAAACAATTAACCACAAACCACAAAAATCATGAAAAAAGCAGTATCCATTTTAGTTTTAATCATTGCGATGACATCTTGTAATTCAGAGAAAAAGCACAATCCGATTGAAGGAACCTGGCGTCTTATCTCAGCTGAAACTACCGAGAAAGATTCGACTTTTTCGACTTTCAATTCAAAAACAAAAATGATTAAAATTATAAACGATACACATTTTGCTTTTTTTAACCATGATTTGAAAAATGGCAAAGATTCAACATCAGCATTGTTCTTTGGCGGAGGCGGAAAATACACTTTGAAAGACAGTATTTACACAGAAAATTTAGAGTTCTTCAACAACCGCGATTGGGAAAACAACAAATTTGAATTTGTAGTGAAAGTTCAAAACGACACTTTAATTCAAAAAGGAGTAGAAAAAATAGAAAAATTAGGCGTAGATCGAGTTATTATCGAGAAATACGTTCGAGAAAAATAAGAAAATTTAGTTTCAAGTTTTCTTCGTTTCAAGTTTCAAGTTGTTGGAACATGGAACTTGAAACCTGAAACTTTGAAACAAAAAACAACACAATGAAAAAGATTTTAGTTATAGACAATTACGATAGTTTCACTTACAATTTAGTGCACTATTTAGAAGATTTAAACTGCGAAGTTACCGTTTACAGAAACGACGAATTTGATATTGATGAAATTGCATCTTTCGAGAAAATTTTACTTTCTCCAGGACCTGGAATTCCAGATGAAGCAGGTTTATTAAAAGCAGTAATCGAAAAATACAGTCCAACGAAAAGCATTCTTGGCGTTTGTTTAGGACAACAAGCAATCGGAGAAGTTTTTGGCGGAACGCTTTCAAACCTTGACAAAGTATATCACGGCGTAGCTACAAATGTAAAAACAGTAGTTTCAGACGAAATTTTGTTTGAAGGTTTAGGAAATGAATTCGAAGTTGGAAGATACCATTCTTGGGTTGTAGACGCTAATTTACCCGAAGATTTAGAAGCAACTTCTGTTGATGAAAACGGACAAATTATGTCACTACGTCACAAAAATTACGATGTAAGAGGCGTTCAATTTCACCCAGAAAGTGTTTTGACACCAAACGGAAAAAGGATTTTAGAGAATTGGATTAATAGTTAATGTTAGTCCAAAGTTTTAAAGTCGAAAGTCATAAAGTCAAAAACTTAAAAAGATCTTTCAGAATTTTAAAACTTCAAAATCAATTCTAAAATTATATTACGGAAGTCAAGGACTTTATGACCTTCGACTTTAGACTTTAAGACTAAAAAAAAATGAAAACAATATTAAACAAATTAATCAACCACGAAGTGCTTACAAAAGAAGAAGCAAAAAACGTATTGATTAATATTTCAAGCGGTCAATATAATCCAAGTCAGATTTCGGCATTTTTGACTGTTTTTATGATGCGAAGCATTACCATTGATGAACTTTCGGGATTTCGTGAAGCTTTATTAGATTTATGTATTCGAGTTGATTTATCAGCTTACAACACAATCGATTTGTGCGGAACGGGCGGTGACGGAAAAGACACTTTCAATATTTCGACTTTAGCTTCTTTTGTTTCAGCAGGAGCTGGAATAAAAGTCGCAAAACACGGAAATTATGGAGTTTCTTCTATTTCTGGATCAAGCAACGTGATGGAAAAAATGGGAATCAAATTTAGCAACGATCCTTCATTTTTAGAAAAATGCATCGATCAAGCTGGAATTTGCGTTTTGCACGCTCCCCTATTTCACCCAGCAATGAAAAATGTTGGACCAATTAGAAAAGAATTGGCTGTAAAAACCTTTTTTAATATGTTGGGACCAATGGTAAATCCAGCATTTCCACAGAATCAATTGGTTGGAGTTTTCAACTTAGAATTGGCAAGAATGTATGCTTATTTATACCAAAATACAGATACCAATTTCACAATCCTACATTCGCTTGACGGATATGATGAAATTTCATTGACTGGCCCAACCAAAACGATTTCTAATCATATGGAAGGAATGTTGAATCCAGAAGATTTTGGCGTTCGTCTTTTATCACAAACCGAAATCGAAGGCGGAAAAACGATCGAAGAATCTGCTGAAATTTTCACCAATATCATTTCAGGAAAAGGAAACGAAGCCCAAAATAATGTGGTTTGTGCTAATGCTGCAATGGCAATTTCAACCGTTACTAAATGTTCTCCTTTGGAAGGATTTGAACTGGCAAAAGAAAGTCTATTGTCTGGAAAAGGATTGAAATCGTTACAAAAATTACAAGAATTAAGTAAATAAAAACAAACACAAATTTCACGAATTAGCACTAATAAAATTGTGTCTTTGTGACTTCGGCAAAACAACAACAATGAACATTTTAGATAAAATAATAATAGACAAAAAAAGAGAAGTGATTTTGAAGAAATCGATTATTCCAGTTTCTCAGTTGGAAGCTTCTGTGTTTTTTGGAAAACAAACGATTTCTCTTAGTCAGAATTTGAGAGAAAGTAATTCTGGAATCATCGCAGAACACAAACGTCGTTCTCCTTCGAAATCAGTTATCAACAATAATTTTACAGTTGAAGAAGTCGTTAAAGGTTACGAAAATGCTGGCGCTTGTGGAATTTCTGTTTTAACAGACGGAAAATATTTCGGCGGATCTTTAGACGATTTACTTTTATCAAGAGCTTCAGTAAATATTCCGCTTTTGCGAAAAGAATTTATTGTTGATGAATATCAGATTTTAGAAGCAAAAGCACATGGAGCCGATTTAATTCTATTAATCGCTGCAGTTTTAACTCGCGACGAAATCAAATCTTTATCTGAATTTGCAAAAAGTTTAGACTTAGAAGTTTTGTTGGAAGTTCACAATCAAGAAGAATTAGAGAAATCAATTATGCCAACTTTAGATATGATTGGCGTAAATAACAGAAACCTAAAAACATTCGAAGTGAGTCTGGATTTCAGTAAAGAGTTAGCATCACAAATCCCGAATGATTTTGTAAAAGTTTCAGAAAGTGGGATTTCATCAGTTGAAGCCATTCAAGAACTAAAACCTTACGGATACAAAGGTTTCTTAATTGGAGAAAACTTCATGAAAACCGAAAACGCTGGGCAAGCAGCTACAGAATTTATTAAACAATTATAAAAAATAGCCACGAATTTCACGAATTACACTAATTAAATTCGTGGAAATTAGTGCAATTGGTGGCAAAAAAATAAAAAAACTTAGTGTCTTAGCGCCTTCGCGGCAAAAACAAAATAAAAATGAAACTCAAAATATGCGGCATGAAATATCCAGAAAATATCCTCGAAGTAGGCGCGCTCCTACCCGATTATATGGGATTTATTTTCTGGGAAAAGTCCGCTAGATATTGCAATGGGAATGTTCCCGAATTGATCAAAACCATCAAAAAAGTGGGGGTTTTTGTCAATCAAAGTCAAGAAGAAATTCTGGAAAAAGTCGAAAAATACAATTTACAAGCCGTTCAATTACATGGAGAAGAATCGGTTGAATTTATATCAGAATTAAAAAAACAATTACCAAAGAAAATCGAAATCATTAAAGTATTTTCAGCTGATGAAAATTTCGATTTTGAAGTCATAAAACCTTTTGAAGAAGTAGCAGATTATTTTCTGTTTGACACAAAAGGAAAACTTCCAGGTGGAAACGGAACAACTTTCGACTGGACCATATTAAAAAAATACAATTCGAAAAAACCCTTCTTTTTGAGTGGCGGAATCGGAATGAACGAATTAAAAGCCATCGAAGAAATTTCAAAAACCAATTTACCAATTTATGCTGTCGATGTAAATAGTAAATTTGAAATCGAACCAGGGCTAAAAAATAGAAATCTATTAAGCAATTTCAAACGCAAATTTGATGTTGCCAACTTTTAAAATTTAAATAAAATGAGTTTTAACGTTAACGAAAAAGGATATTACGGAGAATTTGGAGGAGCTTACATCCCTGAAATGTTGTATCCAAATGTAGAAGAATTACGTCAAAAATATTTAAGCATAATGGATGAACCTGATTTTAAAGCAGAATTCAACCAATTGCTGAAAGATTACGTTGGACGCCCTAGTCCGTTGTATTTTGCAAAACGTTTGTCTGAAAAATACAATACCAAAGTTTATCTAAAAAGAGAAGATTTAAATCATACTGGAGCGCACAAAGTAAACAATACCATCGGACAAATTTTGCTTGCAAAACGTTTAGGCAAAAAAAGAATTATTGCCGAAACTGGAGCTGGACAACATGGTGTGGCAACAGCGACAGTATGTGCTTTAATGGGAATTGAATGCATCGTTTACATGGGTGAGATCGACATTGCACGTCAGGCGCCAAACGTAGCTCGTATGAAAATGTTAGGCGCAGAAGTTCGTCCAGCGCTTTCAGGTTCAAGAACTTTAAAAGATGCTACAAACGAAGCCATTCGCGATTGGATCAATAATCCGGTTGATACACACTATATTATCGGATCAGCAATTGGACCGCATCCTTATCCAGATATGGTAACTCGTTTTCAGAGTATTATTTCTGAAGAAATTAAATGGCAATTAAAAGAAAAAGAAGGTCGTGAAAACCCAGATTACGTAGTGGCTTGTATTGGTGGGGGAAGTAATGCAGCTGGAACTTATTATCATTTCTTGCACGAACCTGAAGTTGGAATCATTGCAGTTGAAGCAGCTGGAAAAGGCGTAGATAGCGGACATAGCGCTGCAACAAGTAAATTAGGAAAAGTTGGTGTTATTCACGGCTGCAAAACCCTTTTAATGCAAACTCCAGACGGACAAATTACAGAACCGTATTCTATTTCTGCAGGTTTAGATTACCCTGGTGTTGGGCCTTTACACGCGCATTTGGCACAAACTGGACGCGGAGAATTTTTCTCTGTTACCGATGATGATGCCATGAATGCTGGTCTTCAATTGACAAAATTAGAAGGAATTATTCCTGCAATAGAAAGTGCACACGCATTTGCGGTTTTAGATCAGAAGAAATTCAAACCGACAGATATTGTTGTAATTAGTCTTTCTGGTCGTGGCGATAAAGATTTAGATAATTATATAGATTACTTTAAATTGTAATAAAAGTTGTAATTTGGACCTTCGGATGAAGCAATCACAAACGCTAACAAATTAAGAGAAAATCATAATTATGGAACTATTATTCTCATACGGAACATTAAGATCAAAACAAATTCAGATGCAGATTTTTAATAAAGTTTTAAGCGGTAGTCCAGATCAAATACTGGGCTTCAAACTTAAAAGTTTACAAATTGAAGAAGAATTTGGAATGGCAGATTATGTCGTGGCGGTACCAAGTGAAAATTTGGAAGACGTTATACATGGTGCTGTTTTTGAAGTTTCAAATCCAGAATTGTTAAAAGTAGATCAATTCGAATCTAATTCATACAAAAGAGTTCAAGTCAAACTTCAATCAGGGAGAACGGCTTGGATTTATACCGAAAATAAATAATCAAAATGATTTTAGCGGCAGCGCAAACAAAACCTAAACGCGGAGATATATCTTCTAATTTACTGAATCACTATGAGCTTATTCAATTGGCTGCTCAAAACGGCGCTAGTTTAATTGCGTTTCCAGAATTATCTATTACGGGTTACGAAAGAGAAAATGCAGAAACCTTAGTTTTTACAGAAGATGATTATAGAATTGATCATTTAAAAGAATTATCGGTTAGAAATAACATTGTCATTATAGCTGGAGCGCCAATTCGAATAGATTCGAAATTATTTATTGGCGAATTTATCATAGCTCCAGATGATTCGGTTTCTATTTATACGAAACAGTTTTTGCATGAAGGTGAAAGCGATTTTTTCGATTCAACATTCGATTACAATCCGATGTTAACTATTGAAAATCAAAATATTTCTTTTGCAATTTGTGCCGATATTGACAATCCGTTGCATCCTGAAAATGCGGCTAAAAATGATACTGATATTTATATTGCCAGTATTTTCTTTTCGCCAAACGGAATTCCGAATGCTTACAACCATTTACAAAACTACGCTCAAAAGCACAAAATGAATGTTTTGATGTCTAATTTCAGCGGAGAATCTTGGGGATCGCCTTCTGCGGGACAAAGCGCATTTTGGAACAACAAGGGAAAATTAGTTGCCCAAATGAATGATTCTGATTCGGGATTATTGCTTGTTGAAAAACAAGGAGACGATTGGACGAGTAAGATTATCATTAATTAAAGTAAAAAATACCGAACAGTTTAAAAAACTTGTTGGGATAAAAAATATTAAAATGAACAGAATAACTCAAAAATTACAAGAAGATAAAAAGATACTTTCTATTTATTTTTCTGCAGGATATCCAAACTTAAATGATACGGTGCAGATTATTCAGGATTTAGAAAAAAACGGAGTAGATTTAATTGAAATTGGACTTCCTTTTAGTGATCCTTTGTCCGACGGACCAACGATTCAGGCGAGTTCGACACAGGCGCTTCATAACGGAATGACAACTCAAATTCTTTTCGATCAGCTGAAGAACATTCGCGAAAGCGTAAAAATTCCGTTGATTATTATGGGATATTTTAATCCTATGTTACAATACGGAGTTGAAGCTTTTTGTCAAAAATGTGCAGAAATTGGAATTGACGGATTAATTATTCCAGATCTTCCTGTTGATGTTTACGCAGACGAATACAAAGCTATTTTCGAAAAATATGGTTTAATTAATGTGTTTTTGATTACGCCTCAAACTTCAGACGAAAGAATTCGTTTTATCGACAGCGTTTCAAACGGGTTTATTTATATGGTAAGTTCTGCAAGTGTTACAGGATCTCAAAGCGGTTTCGGAAATGTTCAAGAAGAATATTTTGAAAGAATCTCAAATCTGAACTTGAAAAATCCTCAAATTGTTGGTTTCGGAATTTCAAATAAAGAGACTTTCAATCAGGCAACTAAATATGCTAAAGGTGCAATTATCGGAAGTGCTTTCATTAAACATTTAGCGGAAAACGGAAGCGGGAAAATTGCTGAGTTTGTTGGAGAAATTCGATAATTAAACGTAAATTACGCGGTATCTAATTTTTAGAATCGTGTTATGCGTAAAAATTATTCAACAAAAGTACTTTTCATACTTATCTTAAACTTAATGTTTTGTTTGGTATATGCGCAAGAAAATGCAGCACCGCATATACCAACAAAACAAGATACATTAAACGGTTCTATTACTCCTGAAAGAATCTGGTGGGACATTCAACATTATGATCTCACAATAAAACCTGATTATAATACCAAAACAATATCAGGAAAAAATACAATTGAATATACTATCGTTAACAAAAATCATTCTGATTTAATGCAGATTGATCTTGTAGCTCCTCTAAAAATTGATAGTATTTTTCAGAGAGGAAAAAAGATAAATTATACCCAGAATGAAAACATCTGGTATGCAAAACTGCCTAAAAAACTGCTCTCCAAGAAAAATCAGATTACAATTTATTATTCTGGCAAACCAACAGAATCTATTAAACCACCTTGGGATGGAGGTCTAGTCTGGTCAAAAGATTCTTTAAACCGCCCGTGGATTTCTGTGGCTTGTCAATACAAAGGTGCAAGCTTGTGGTATCCTTGTAAAAATGCTCTTTATGACGAACCTGACAAGGGAGCTAGAATAAATGTTATTGCTCCTGAAGGTTTAATGGCAGTTTCGAACGGACGTTTGCAATCAAAAATAAAAAATAGTGATAATACTTCAACTTATTCTTGGGAAGTTAAAAATCCTATTAATCATTACGGAATTACCTTTTATATTGGTAATTATATTAACCTTAATGATAGCTATAATGGCGAAAAAGGAAAACTAAGTATGGATTATTGGGTATTGGATTACAATAAACAAAAAGCTGAAAACCATATGATTCCAGAAGTTAATATAACTATGAAATCTCTAGAGAGCTGGTTTGGTCCCTACCCTTTTTATGAAGACGGATTTAAAATGGTTGAAGCCCCTTATATCGGAATGGAACATCAAAGTGCCATTGCTTATGGCAGTTCATACAAAAAAGGCACAAATAAAAAAGGAGGTGATATTTCGAATACTGGATGGGGTAAAAAAACAGATAAAATTATTGTTCATGAAATTGCTCACGAATGGTTTGGAAATAATATTACAGCGAACGACATTGCCGATCGATGGATTCAGGAAGGATTTGCCGGTTTGGCAGAAGAACTTGTAATAGCAGATTTATGCGGAAAACAAGCTGGCAATGAATTCATGAATGGAAGATTTAGAACTATAGAAAATGACAAACCTGTTATAGGCCGGTACGGAATAAATGAAGATGGCAGCAATGATAATTATGTAAAAGGTTGGTCTGTTATGCACATGATAAAAGCTATTTTAAATGATGATCATAAGTTTAAAGAAATTTTACGAGGATTAAATTTTGACCTTCATAATAAAGTTGTTTCATCTGCTGAAATTGAAACCTATATAAATAAAAAATCAGGCATCGATTTTACTAATTTATTCGATCAATATTTGAGAACTGTTAATGTACCTGTTTTTGAATACAATTATAAAAATGAAGAATTAAATTATCGTTATTCTAACTGTAACGATAATTTCTCAATGCCAATCAAAACAAATTTGACCAAAGAAAATTGGCTACATCCAACAACGTCATGGCAGTCTATAAAAGTAGAAAATACAAACACTACGCAAAATCTAAGGTTAGACATTAACTTTTATCTAAAGCTCTCGAAGCCCTAATAACATTAGTAATAAATGTATTTTTCGTCATAATGCAACTACACCGTTTTATGTTAATATTATGTTAAAATAAAATTAAACAAGTGTTTAAATTAAACAAGTGTTTAATTTTGCATCCGATTAGAAACACTATCATGTCAAACATCGAATTAAACGATAAAAAAATTCAGATTCTTAACGTAGCTGAGACGCTATTTTCTGAGAAAGGATTTGAGGGTACATCGATACGAGATATTTCCAAAGAGGCAAAAATCAATATTGCCATGGTCTCGTATTATTTTGGTTCTAAAGAGAAGCTTTTAGAAGCTTTGATTTTTCATAAAACCGTTGATTTAAAACTACAACTCGAAAATTTATTGAAGGAAAATCTTCAACCCCTTGAAAAAGTCAATAAATTAATCGAAATTTACATTAACAGAATTTGCCTTAACAAAGGGATTTACAGGGTTTTACATTTTGAACTAAACAATAAAAAAAGAGAAAAAAGCCTGCAAGCTTTTACAGATCTTAAAAAAGGAAATTTAAAATCTGTTGAAAGCATTATCAAGCAAGGCCAAGCTCAAGGAGTTTTTAGAAAAGATATTAATATCCAACTGATTACACCTACAATTATTGGAACCTTTTTTCACTTTCACATGAATCGCTCTTTCTTCGAAGAATTATTGGATTTAAAAACAGAAGAGATGTTTAACAATTACATTAAAAACGATCTTACAAAGCACATTCAACAAACTATAAAAGCGCTACTTGTTTATGAAAATTAGTCAATTAATGCTCTTTGGAGTTTTCTTTATCGGAATATCTTCAATAGAAGCACAAGAAAAAACAAGTTTAACCTTGGGCGAGGCCGTACAAATGGCTTGGGAAAAGAGTAACGAAGTTACGCTTGCCAATACTAAGGTAAACACAAAAATGTACGAATTAAAAACCGTAAAAAATAATCAGTACCCAGACCTTAAAATTTCTGGTCAATATCAGCGTCTTACAAAAGCATCGATTGATTTGCCAAATCAAGGTGAAAGTGCTTCATTAGCTTCTCCAGACAGAGCAATGATTGGAATGGCTAATTTAAGTCTTCCTATTTTTGCTGGATTTAAAATTCAAAGTAGCATAGATGCATCTGAAGGGATGTACGAAGCAGAAACTGCTAATGCTGCAAAAACTAAAGAAGATGTAGCTTTAAAAGCAATTACTTATTACACGGCACTGTACAAAGCTCAAAAAACATTAGATGTTTTAAACGAAAATCAAAAAAGTGCTAAACAACGTGTTACTGATTTTACTGAGTTGGAGAAAAACGGAATTATTCCGAGAAATGATTTATTAAAAGCGCAATTATTAGTTTCTAAAACGCAATTATCTATCGATGAAGCTAATAATAATATTAATAACATCAATTACTACCTAACTACTTTGCTTAAATTAGATCCTAATGTAAAAATTGAGGTAAACGAGCAAGATTTCTTTAATCTGAAAACAAGCAATACTATAACATCTGATGCGGTTGCACTTGAAAGCAGAAAAGATTTAGAAGCAATAAGATTGCAAAGTAAAGCTTCTGAAGCTAATGTAAAAATTGCAAAAGCAGGATATTATCCAGCAATCTCATTACTTGGTGGTTACACAGCGTTGGATCTTAAAGATATCATAACTGTAAAATATGCTATGAATTTTGGAATCGGATTGTCTTATGATTTATCAGGAATTCTAAAAAACAATGTGCACGTTAAAGAGGCAGAAAGCAGAGCTTTGGAAGTAAAAAATACTGAAGCTATTATGACTGACCGAATTAAAGTTGAAGTTCAAAAATCTATTGAAGATTATGACTTAGCCATCAACCAAAGTGTTGTTTATGACGAAGCGCTTCAACAGGCTGCAGAAAATTACAGATTAGTAAAAGATAAATTTGACAATGGTTTATCTGACACTAATGATTTGGTAGAAGCCGATGTAGAACATTTAAATGCCAAAATTCAAACTGCTTTATCTAAAGCAACAATTATTCAAAAATATTACGAATTACTTTCAGTATCAGGACAATTATCACAATCATTCAATCTTTCTAAAATATAATCGATAGCTCTCATGGAAAAGAAAAAGACAAATAAAAAATTCATCATCATACTAACCGTAATGGTTTTATTGGGAGGAACTTACGGAATATCAAAATATTTACACGGTCAAGCTCACGAAGAAACAGATGATGCTCAGATCGAGAAAAAAATGAATCCTATTATCCCAAGAGTATCAGGATATATCAGCAAAGTTTATGTGAAAGATAATGATTATGTAAAAAAAGGAGATACTTTATTTACTATCGACAAGAGAGATTACCAATTAAAGATTGATGAAGCTAATGCTGCATTATTAGGAGCTGAAGGTCAATACGAAGCTGCAAAAGCTGATATTGGAAGTGCTTATGCAAGTATTTCTGTTTCAGACGCTCAAATGAGATCTGCAAGCGGTTCTATCGAAAGTGCAAAAATTAGATTGAGACAGCTTACAAACGATTATAACCGTTACAATAACTTGTACAAAACTCATACTATTACAAAACAACAATATGAGCAAGCTTTATCAGCAAAAGAAGAAGCTGAAAACCAAGTACGTGTTTTAGAACAACAACAAAAAGCTACTTCTTACCAAAAATCTGTTATTCAGTCAAAATCTAAAGTTTCTGATAAACAAACAGAAGTTGCTGCAGCGAATATCAAAAAAGCAAAAACGATGCTTGATGTTGCTCATTTAAATCTTTCTTATACTGTAGTTACTGCTGCAATTGATGGTCAGGTTTCTAAAGTTGATATTCAGCCAGGACAATTGGTACAGCCAGGACAATCTTTATTCTACATCATCAACAATAACGAAGCTTGGGTTGTAGCTAACTTTAAAGAGACACAATTGAACAAAATGGTTATTGGACAAAAAGTAAGTTTAAAAGTTGATGCTTATCCAAACTACGAATTCAAAGGAACTGTAACATCATTTTCACCTGCAACGGGATCACGTTTTTCATTATTACCTCCTGATAACGCAACAGGAAACTTCGTAAAAACAATCCAAAGATTACCAGTAAAAATTAGTTTAGATCAATCAAACGATCCTGAAAAAGTAAAATTATTACGCCCAGGAATGAACGTTGATGTAGATGTACATGTAAAATAAATAAATGGCAACAGCAGTACAAGATGACGATTTAGTAGAATACGGTTTCAGACGTGTTGTCATTACGATTACGGCAGTACTTTGTGCATTGCTGGAAATTGTTGACACGACGATTGTAAACGTTGCACTAACAGACATGCGCGGAAGTCTTGGTGCTACCTTGACCGATGTTGCATGGGTAATTACAGCATACGCAATTGCGAATGTTATTGTAATTCCGATGACGAGCTGGCTATCGCAGCAATTTGGAAGACGAAATTATTTTGTGGCTTCAATCATAATATTTACAGTCTGTTCCTTTTTGTGTGGTAATGCTACAAATATATGGGAACTAGTGGCCTTCCGATTCGTACAAGGTATGGGTGGTGGAGCACTTCTAGTAACAGCCCAAACGATTATTACAGAAAGTTACCCCGTAGCAAAACGTGGAATGGCGCAAGCGATTTATGGAATGGGTGTAATTGTTGGACCAACTCTTGGACCACCTTTAGGAGGTTATTTGGTTGATAATTATTCTTGGCCGTATATTTTCTACATCAATATTCCGTTAGGAATTATTGCCACAATTTTGGCTTTAACTTTCGTTAGAAGTCCGAAATATGGAGAAAAATTAAAAGCAAATCAGGTTGACTGGTGGGGAATTATTTTGTTGAGTGCCTTTATTGGTTCTTTACAATTCGTACTAGAACACGGACAGCAAGACGACTGGTTTAACGATTCTTTGATCGTAACCCTAAGTGTTGTAACAGTTTTAGGATTGGTTTTATTTATATGGAGAGAGCTTACTTATAAACATCCAATCGTAAACTTAAGTGTTTTAAAAGACGGAAACTTAAGAATCGGAACCATAATGTGTTTCATTCTTGGTTTTGGTTTGTACGGTTCAACATTGATTATCCCGATTTACACGCAGTCAATTTTAGGATGGACCGCAACTGATGCCGGATTATTATTAATTCCTGGATCTATTACAACGGCGATTATGATGCCTTTTGTTGGAAATATGATTCAGAAAGGTGTGCCTCAAGGTTATATGGTTGGAGTTGGATTTTTAGTTTTCTTCTTCTTTACCTTTATGATGTACAGCCGAATGACACCAGACACCGGAGTTGAACACATGTACTGGCCTTTAATTTTAAGAGGAATTGGTTTAGGATTACTTTTCGTACCTATTACAACACTTTCTCTTTCTACTTTGAAAGGAAAACAAATTGGTGAAGGAGCGGCATTTACAGGAATGATGCGTCAGTTAGGCGGATCTTTTGGTATCGCTATCATTACTACTTTCATCACTCGTTTCAGCCAGTCGCATAGAGTAGATTTAATTAATAACCTAGATCCTGCCAAATTTGAAGTACAGCAGAGAGTTGCAGGAATGCAGCACGCTTTCATGGCAAAAGGATATAGCGCAGATGTTGCTTTGAAAAAAGCCTATCAAGCCATAGAATATTCAGTAATGAAACAAAGTACGGTAATGGCTTACATGGATATATTCATGTATCTAGGAATAATGTTTTTATGTTGCATACCGATTATTCTCTTTATTAAAAAAGGGAAGAACAAAATTAGTGCAGCCGACGCAATGCATTAATGATAATAATAATTTTATAATACGCATAAACGCCGAATTCTTAATTGAATTCGGCGTTGTTTTTTTAGTTTTCAGTCTCAGTCTCGGGTCCAGTAAAACCTTAGTACCTCAGCACCTTTGAACCTTTATACCTTAAAAAAACTATCTTGTAAAAACCAAATGATTTCCTTTAGAAAGATTCGCGTCAAATTGATATCCTTCGTAATTGAAACCTTTTAAATCATCAATAGTTTCTGCATTAGTATCGATAATATAGCGAACCATCATTCCTCTCGCCTTTTTCGCAAAGAAACTAATCATTTTTAGTTTTCCGTCTTTATAATCTTTAAAATCTGGAGTAATCACAGGCACTTTCAAAGCTTTTACATCAACAGCAGAAAAATATTCGTTGCTTGCTAAATTCACAAACAACTCATCTTTTTTCAATTCTTTGTTTAAAGCTTTTGTAACCGTTGGTTTCCAGAATTCGTGAAGGTTTTTAGATTCTGCAACTGGCATTTTAGTTCCCATTTCTAAACGATACGCTTGCATTAAATCAAGAGGTTTTAAAAGTCCGTAAAGACCTGATAAAATTCGAAGTTTATCTTGAAGAACATCTAATTTCCCTAACGGAATTGAATAAGCATCCAATCCTGTGTAAACATCGCCATCAAAAGTATAAACTGCTGGGCGCGCATTTTCTGGAGTGAAAGGTGTTTTCCAATCCTGATTTCTTTTCCAGTTTAAATCGGCTAATTTTTCTGAAATCGACATTAATTCAGACAATTCCGCTGGCTTTTTTTCCTTAACTACTTTGTGAACCACTCTTGCTTCTTTTAAAAAAGACGGCTCTGTATATTGAGATGTTGGTAATTCTTTTTCGAAATTCAATGATTTCGCTGGAGATATAACAATTTTCATTTGTACATTTTTCTATGATTCAAAAATACAAATTGAAATTCTAAAAACAGATTATCGCAATTGATTTGTTCTATGAGCGTATCTTTTTTTTCTGCCACGAATTTCACGAATTACACTAATTTTTCTAGCCACAGATTTAAAGGATTAAAAATGTTTTTTTTTATGTTTAAAAAACAATTCTTGTTGATTCGTAAAATTCGTGGCAAACCTTTTTTCAGTGCAATTCATATCGTTTTTCACGAATTTAAAATCCTTTTTAATCCTTTAAATCTGTGGTAGAAAAAATAAATTCGCGTTCATTCGTGTAATTCGTGGCAACCCTTTTCCAATTTTCACAAAAATCAACATCAAAAACTATTAAATTCTTCAAAAAAGTGATCGATAGATTATAATAGGCATTTTCTATGTTGTAAATTTGCGTGCATTTTATTTCGACTGAAATTCAAATTGCATTTTACTCAAAAATTAGTGAATTCGTGGCTATACAAACAAACTATAAAACTGCTTTACAAAACAAAATATTCGATATCATTTCGAAAGCTTCTCAGGAATTAAATGTTGACTCTTATGTGATCGGCGGATTTGTTCGTGATTTGCTTTTAAATCGAGGTTCTAAAAAAGACATCGATGTTGTAGCAGTTGGAAGCGGAATTGAATTAGCGCTTAAAGTTTCTGATTTACTTCCGAACAAACCAAAAGTTCAGGTTTTTAAAAGTTACGGAACAGCAATGCTCCGCTTTGAAGACACCGATATTGAATTTGTTGGCGCACGAAAAGAATCTTACAGCCGTGATAGCCGAAATCCGATTGTGGAAAACGGAACTTTACAAGATGATCAAAATCGTCGTGATTTTACGATCAATGCTTTTGCTTTGTCTTTAAATCAAAATAATTTCGGAGACCTTTTAGATCCTTTCGATGGTTTAACAGATTTAGAAAACAAAACAATCAAAACGCCTTTGGATCCAGATATTACGTATTCTGACGATCCTTTGCGTATGCTTCGCGCGATTCGTTTTGCGACTCAATTGAATTTCGAAATTGAAGAAAATTCATTGAATGCGATCACAAAAAATGCAGAAAGAATCAAAATTATTTCTGGCGAAAGAATCGTTGACGAATTAAACAAAATCCTTATGACGGATAAACCTTCAACTGGATTTTTACTTTTATACAAAACAGGACTTTTGGATATCATTTTACCTGAATTAACAGCATTGAATCAGGTAGAAGAAATTGAAGGTCATACACATAAAAACAATTTTTACCACACACTGGAAGTGGTTGACAACATCTGTCCAAATACAGACGATGTTTGGTTGCGCTGGTCGGCGTTGTTACACGATATTGGAAAAGCGCCAACAAAGCGTTTTGCTAAAAAACAAGGATGGACTTTTCACGGTCATGAATTTCTTGGCGGAAAAATGGCTAAGAAAATCTTCGAACGTTTACACATGCCTTTAAACCATAAAATGAAATTCGTTCAGAAAATGGTTATCATGAGTTCGCGTCCAATTGTTTTGGCTGACGATATTGTGACTGACAGCGCGGTTCGTCGTTTGGTTTTTGATGCTGGCGAAGATGTTGAAAATTTAATGACTTTGTGTGAAGCGGATATCACAACCAAAAATCCTGCTAAGTTTAAAAAGTATCATAAAAACTTCGAGCTTGTTCGCAAGAAAATCGTTGAAGTTGAAGAACGCGATCACGTTCGTAATTTCCAACCGCCAATTACTGGAGAAGAAATTATGGAAATATTTGATTTAAAGCCTTCCCGAGAAATCGGAATTTTAAAAGAAGCTGTAAAAGAAGCTATTTTAGAAGGAGATATTCCAAACGAATATCAAGCGGCTTACGATTTTGTGATTAAAAGAGCTGAGAAATTAGGCTTAAAAAAAGTTGAGAAATAAGTATTATTTAATAAAATGAAAAAAGAAAATAAATCAGTAATCATTTGGTTACTATCGGGTTGTGTTTTATTATTTTTAATGGTTGTCGTAGGCGGCATCACACGTTTAACCAATTCAGGTTTATCGATGACCGACTGGCATTTGGTAACCGACACCTTCCCTCCTTTAACTGAGGCAAAGTGGCAGGCTGCTTTTGACGAATACAAGAAGTTTCCAGAGTACCAAAAAATCAATATTCACAACGATTTTCAATTAGCAGATTATAAGTTTATTTACTTTTGGGAATGGTTTCACCGTTTTATCGGCCGTATTATTGGTTTGGTTTTCTTCGTTCCGTTTGTTTACTTTTTAGCGAAAAAGAAATTAGATACAGATACCATCAAAAAATGCATTGTTCTTTTGGCAATGGGAGCTTTCCAAGGATTTTTAGGATGGTTCATGGTAAGAAGCGGATTAATTGACAATCCAGATGTGAGCCACTTCAGACTTTCATTACACTTAACTTTTGCGTTTATTACTTTCGCTTACACGCTGTGGGTTGCATTAGATTTAATTTATCCTGAAAGAAATATCAACAAGATTTTACCGCTTCGCACAATTGCAAGATATGCTTTAGCAGCTTTATTAATCCAGATTATTTACGGTGGATTTGTTGCAGGATTGAATGCAGGATTAATTCACAATCATTGGCCTTTGATGAGCGACGGGGAATTTATTCACGAATCGGTTTTTATTGAGCAATCTTCTTTAGTGAAAAATTTAATTGAAGGAAAAAGCGGCGTTCAATTTGTACACAGAACTTTTGCTTATGTAGTTGTAGCAATTATTCTTTTCCTTTTCTTCAAAAGCAAAAAATATACGCTTACCCACACGCAAGCAAACGGAATCAAAACTTTAGTTGTTTTTGTTTTCATTCAGTTTTTACTTGGCGTTTTCACTTTATTATACAGTGTGCCATTGGCTTTAGGATTAATTCACCAGATTATGGCATTTTTCCTTTTGAGCGCTATGACGTACACTTTGCATAGATTGAGCAAATAATCAAAAGATTTTAGATAAAAAAAGGGACGAAAATTTTCGTCCCTTTTTTATTTATATGTCATACATGAAGCTCTTTCTTCTAACAAAAAAACTATCCCAGCCAACTCTTAAAATCCTGAACTTTTTCTCGACTCACAATTACCTCATCTTCTTTGTAAGTTGGTAAAATCACTTTTAAACGAGAATTAGTATAAACCTGAATTTCTTTAATTGCTTTTAACGGAACAATAAATTTTCTGCTTACGCGAAAGAAATCCTTCTTATCGAGTTCTTGTTCTAAAATCTCTAAAGTCGAATCAATCAAATAATCACGATTGTCGTAAGTATGAATGTAAGTACCTTTGTTTTCACTGAAAAAACACTCGATTTCTTCAGTTGTAATTACTTTTAAATGCTGACCAATTTTAACCGTAAATCTCTTTTTATAGGTTTTTTCAAAAGGATTGGAGAGCATTTGGCGAATCTGTTCAAAGTCCAATTGAAGGTTTGAAGTTTCGGTTGCAGCTTTCGGAAGACGAGATCTGTATTTTGAAACCGCTGTTTCCAGATCATCTTCGTCAATTGGTTTTAAAAGATAATCGACGCTGTTTAATTTGAAAGCTTTTAAAGCGTATTCATCATAAGCTGTTGTAAAAATGATGGCGCTTTTTATGTCTATTTTTTCAAAAATTTCAAAAGACAAACCATCTGATAACTGAATATCCAGAAAAATCAAATCAGGATGCGGATTGTTTTCAAACCATTCAACTGATTCTTCAACAGAATGAAGCATCGTTTCTACGGTTACATCTAACTTTTCAAGCTTTCTTTGCAGCAATCTTGCCGCTGGTTTTTCGTCTTCTATAATTAATGTGATCATTTACTATATTGTAAAAAATTGAAAAATGTTAATTCAAATTTACTCCCATTTATTCTTATTTGCGGCTTCTTTCTCCATATATTTCTGAATTTTTCTCTTTTCCCAATCTTGACCGAAAAAGATATTAGAACCAAAAACAGACAATCCGTGAGCCAATAAACCGATTCCCCAGAAAAATGCAGTCGAATAAGTATGCCATTCTGTTAAACCGCTAAAATCTAATCCTCCTTTAAAACTATCTCGAGTTATACTAGATACAATAATGATGATATTTATGATAATGTAAACTTTGAGATGCGAATAAAATCCTTTCAGTTTCTTTACTTTTCTATAAGCTGCGTTATAATTTTCATCATTCGTATATTCTGCAAAATGCTGACTTGTATAGTCCTCATACATATTTCTTCTAAAACGTCCCATAATTTTATTTTAAATTATTCCCACTTGTTTTTATTCTGTTTTTCCTTTTCCATAAATTCTTGGATTTTCCTTTCTTCCCATTCTTTTCCCATTCCTGGAAAAACTTCAAAGACTTTTAATCCGTGAAAAATAAGACCAACGCCCCACCACAATAATGGCCAGAAAAACCATAAATAACTTGGCGATGTATACAAATTGATAAAAATTAAAATTGCATTTACTAATACGAAAGCCAGAAGATTTCCGTAAAATCCTTTAATTTTTTCTACCTTTTTTTTGGCTTGGATATATTTTTCTTCTTCGCTTAAATTCCTTTCCATGATTATTCCCATTTTTGTTTTTTATATTTTTTTTCTAAAATGCTTCTCAGTTTTCGCTCTTCCCATTGCTGGCCAAAAATTTTATACGAAGCAAACAAATCAATCGCAGAGCCTACAATTACAGCTGTCCAAATAATTACAACAACCCAATTGATATATTTTATTGGAAAAAATTGCAAGGGAAGATTGGTATATTCCTTTAATAGAAAAAGAATTAATGCAATTGTGTAAAGGAACAAATGTTTGTAAAAAGACTTCAGCTGAATTACTTTTTTACTTGCTAATTCCTGCAGTATTAGTTGTTCTTGATCGTTATTCAAATTTGTTTCCATGATCACTTTCTAATCGTTGTTTATTCTCTTTTTCTAGAATTTCTCTGATTTTTTTATTTTCCCATTCCTTATTAAAGAAAGGCGGAAGACTAAAAACTTTCAATCCGTGCAAAACAATTGCAATTCCCCAACCCATTACAGACCAGATCCACCATAAATATTCTGGAGAGGTCATGTAATTGACCACAATCACAATTGGGTTACATAAAACGTACACCGTCAAATGCTCGTAAAATCCTCTTATGTCTTTCACTTTTTTCTGAGCATCATAATAACGATCTGCTTCTGTGAAATTATTTTTCATTACTTCCACGTTTTTTGGTTGTTGTCTTTCTCTAAAATCTCTCGAATTTTTCTTTCTTCCCAATCTGAACTGTATCCGAAAACTTTAAAAGCATGCATGGCAACTCCAAATCCCCAACCTAAAGCTGAAAACCAAAACCATTGAAATCCTGGTGAAAATTTTAGATTGATAAAAACCAAAAACGGAATCACACAACAATATGAAATTATATTTCCATAAAAACCTTTCAGTTCTTCTACCCTTTTTTTGGCTCTATAATAAGCTTTCGCTTCGTCTGTATATTCTGCACTCATGTCCATAACCGTAATTTGTTTGGTTAAAATTGGAATTCTAACAGTGAAATTCTTTTCATCTTCCTCAATTTTCACTTTTCTATCTGTTATAATTCCGTATCTGTTTACAATATTCTGCAGTCCGACACCTTGTCTGTCCTGCAAAACTTCTTTTTTCTGAAGATCATTCTGAATCGCCAGATAATCTTTATCAACAAATATTCTAATATGAAGCGGTTTTTGTTCGCTTACAACATTGTGCTTTACTGTATTCTCAAGCAAAAGCTGTAAAGAAAGCGGCACCACTTTGGCTTCTGGATTGATGTTTTCTTTTGGCAATTCGTAAAACAAACTATTTTCGAAACGCATTTTCAGCAGATTCATATAGGTTTTTGCAAATGACAATTCATCTTCAACCGAAACCAATTCTTTATCTTTTTGTTCTAAAACATAGCGGTAAATTTTAGATAACGAAGTTGTAAATCGCTGTGCATTATCTGGATTTTCTTCTATTAAAGAACTCAAAACATTTAAACTATTAAAAAGAAAATGCGGATCAATCTGATTTTTTAAACTTTCGAATTTGGCATTTGCCGTCCCCGCGATAATCTTTTGCTGTGTAACCTTATTTTCCTGATAAAGCTTATAAAAATTAAGTCCGTGAAAAAACAACAATACAATAAAAGTCATTACTGCAGATTCTATATAATTTTCTGCTTTTTCATTGGCTAGAAAACCTATAATTGTTTTGTTCTCGATTATTATACTTGTAAACAAACGCAATATTCCAATTACGATCATCGACAGAAAAAATGAACTTACAAAACCAATTAAAATCCTCCTTAAAGAATACGGATTTGATCTGAAAACTCTATCTAAAAAATCAAAAAGAACGACATTTACGATATATAAAACCACACTGTAAAGCATGCAATACAAGAAATAAATAGAAAGATTCTTAGTAAAAACTGCTGTTCCTATAGAAGCAAATCGAATTAGAAAAGAAAATAAAAAAACTATTCCTCCAACTAAACATGCCTTTAACAAATTGGGTTTTAATATCATGATGGCTTATAACGATTAAATTATTTACAAGTTTTTTGAATTTCTAACGCTCTGTCTAATCCCCATTTTGGAGCATAAGGCGTTGCTGGTTTAAAATTATTAAAAAGTTCAATAGATTTATCAACTTGTGCACATAAAGGTTTTGTATCAACTCCTGTCCATTTTGCTCCGCCTAATTGGTAATCTGCTTCACCAAAAACCGCTCTCGGATTATTTGGGTCTAATGCTTTAGCTTTCGCGTAAGCTTCCATTACTTTACCAGAATATTTCATTCCGTTTGTCATTGGATCAGCTACAACATATCCAGTGTAAATTAAAGCTTGCATTACATACAATTCTGAGTTGGCTTGATCTTTTATCATTTCGATATCCAAAGCATCTTGCGCTTTTGTTAGCAATAAATCTATTTTTGTTTTGTCTTTTTCTGTAAAAACCGCCGTTGCGTTGATCATAGCAATATAATAATTTGGCAAATAACTGTTTTTTTCGGCCGCAGCAATTCTTTCAAATAAAGCAGAAGCTTCAGTGTTTTTTCCTTCTTTCCAAAGTCCGAAAGCTTTAGTCATTCCTTGTTCAAATTGTGTTTGCGCAGAACCTATTACGACTACAAATAATGCGATTAAAGTGATGATTTTTTTCATTTTATAAGTTATTTAATATTTTGTTTATAATGGATTAGTTATTGGTTATTAGAAAGTTATTTCAATTTTTGAATCTTTATTGACAGAGAATTTAGCGTCTGCGTAAGAAGGAGGTCCCATAAATCCTTTTGCATTGTTTGAAGCCGTGTATTCTTCTGATGGAGCTCCCATTGCGTTTCTGTCCAATTTTCCGTTGTTATTTTCATCATGATACGTTGAAATTGCATATTCTCCCGCAGGAAGATTTTCAAAAGTCACCACCGCTTGATTGTTTTTAATTTCAGAAGCAAGACTTTTGTAAGTTGCTTTTAGAAAAGTTCCGTCTGAATTGTATAATCCTATTTTCACTATTCCTGTATCGTTTTTCAATCCTGAAACAGCAACAGTTAATTTCACATTTTGAGCAGACATTAAACTGCAGATAAATAAAATAGTTATGGTAATAATTTTGGTCATGATTTCTTTTTTTTAAGGTTCTGAGTTACTAAGGTTCTAAGTTTCCTTTTTGTGATGATTAAAACTCTGGTTGTTAATTTATACTTCAAAAGTAGGCTGGTTTTTAGTCTTTTAAAATTAAATGATACTGAGTTGTTGATTTTGGTTACTGAATTGTTTTTTTTGAGTGGCAAAGGTTCAGAGGTTCAAAGCGGCAAAGGTTTCTTTGCGAATCCTAGAGAGTCTTTGTCCCTTTGAGCCTCTTAACCTTTGTCCCTTTTTAATTAAAGGTTTTTCAACTGATTCTCATTTTTATTCTGGCTGATCGTCCAGAAGAAACCAAGAATAAAAAATCGGTCGGCAGTTGGCGTAATTGCTTGTCTGTTATAAACTCCAGCAGCATCTGGCACTTTTGCATAATCATATCCATAAACATTTTTTGTTCCTAAAACATTTGAGACAGAGAAAAACAGAATTTTTTGTGTAGTCAATAAATAAGCCCAGCTAAAACTTAAACTGTTATATGCTTTTGTTTTACCGTTCATAAACTGAGTCTGATTTGGATCGTTATAAGGCCTTCCTGTCGTGAAAGTATTTGTAAGGCTTAACATAGATTTCCAATCTGTGATAAAATATTTGGTTACTACTGATAAGCTATTATTAGCGATAAAAGACGGAGTTGCCATGGTAGGAAAGTTTTTATATTGTCTTTGCGAATCAATGTAAGAGTAAGAAATCCAGTATTCAAAATTTTTAAACAAGTTAGCATCTCTCCAATACAGCTCTAATCCTTTTGCATAACCAGAACCATTATTGTTAAAAACAGAATTATATTGAATATCTCGAGTATCATACTGAACCAAATTACTGTAATCTTTATAATAAAGGTCTGCTCTAAAAACTTGTCCTGGTTTTGTAAACTGATAATTTAAAATGTAATGTCTTGCTTTTTCACTTTCAAACTGATGATATTTTGAATATTTAATATAATCAACAACAGGCGTTTGAGTAAAATCTCCATAAGCAAAAGAAAGCTGGCTTCCCTTTGTAAATTTATAAGCCATAGAAGCTCTTGGTGCAATATTGGTTTCATCTAGTAAACTATTATTAGAAAGTCTGAAACCTACTTTTAAAGCCAGATTTTTAGAAAACAAAATATCTCCTTCCGTATAAAATGCTGCAATATTAGAATCATAACCATTTGTTACTTTTATACTAGTATTATCATCAAAATTTTCATTAAATTTTGTCATAAAATAGTCGGCTCCAAAAGATAATTTAAAGTAGTGGGAGAAATTTTTTCTCAATTTAAATTTTAACTGAGCTGCATTTTCTTTACTATCTACATCATTTATATCGTATTTAATTTTATTATTACTGTAACCGTAACTTACTCCTGTTGTAATCTCCCAACCAGTTCCAAAAGTTCCTTTATAAGAAGAATTCAAATAAAAATTGTTGTTATTTAAATCTGTTCGAATTGGATTCTCAAAGTTTACATTTTTCTGATCCAAGTCAAATTTCTCCGAGTCAAAAGCAGCGTACAATTTAAAAGTTCCATTTACAAAATGATAACGGTAAACCGCTTCTCCTCCAAGAGATTGATAAGGACTATTCCATTTAACGTTTTGTGGAATTACAGCCTGATACGGCGCCAAATTAATGTAATTAGTATTGATGCTAAAAGAACTTTTTTTCCATTTCTGTGTATTTCCTACTCCCAAACCAACTGTCATTAAAGCAATATCCGTTTTATTGTGATCTTCTTCATCTTTTGTATTCAAAAGTAAAACGCTCGAAAGTGCTTCACCATATTCTGCCGAATAACCTCCAGTAGAAAAAGCCATCCCGCTAAACAAAAATGGAGAAAAACGGCTTCTTGTTGGAACATTGTTGGTTGTTGCACCATAAGGCTGCGCTACACGAATTCCATCAACAAAAGTCTGAGTTTCGCTTGCTTCACCTCCACGTACAAACAAACGCCCGTCTTCACCAACTGTTTGCGTACCAGGCAAAGTTTGTAAAGCTGCTACGATATTTCCTGCCGAACCAGCTGTTGTAACAATATCTAAAGGTTTTAGAACAGAAACTCTTGCTTTGTCTCCAGATTCTAAAGTTCCAGCTGTAATAACAACTGCATCTAGAGTATTAACATTATCTCTTAATTTTACTGTCTGCTCTTTATAATTCGCAACATCAATTTCTTGTTTGAAAGTTTCGAAAAGTAAAAAACTAACAATTAAAAATTTGTTTCCCGTTTCTGTCGTTTCAAAAGAGAATTCTCCAGTTTCAGAACTTGTCGCTCCATCGTAAGTTCCGTCAATATATATGTTTGCTCCTGCAACTGGTTTTCCTTTTTGATCGACTACTTTTCCTGAAATCGTATTTTGAGCAAAAATTAATGCAGTAAAAAATAAAAAAGTAACTGTAAAAAATAATTTGGTTTTCATGTCATCTTTGGTTTTGATGAGGCAAATGTATTTTAACATTAAACGTTAAAAAATATATAATAACCCAATTGTAGAATTTCGAGGATGAGTTGTAAATGACTAATTTGTATCTTAGCTAGGAATTCCAAAAAATTACCATTTATGTCAGAAAGTAAACGAATTTCAAATTTATATCAATCCATTTATAACGGAAATCCTTGGCTAGAAGTCAATTTAGCTAACACTTTAAAAAATGTTACCGCAGAACAGGCGTATAAAAAAGCCAGCCCCAATTTGAATACGATTTGGGAAATTGTGAATCATTTGATTCAATGGAGAAGAAACATTTTAGAACGTATGCAAGGAGAAGTGATTATCACGCCAGATCATAATTATTTTGTTCCTGTTTTAGATCCTTCTGAAGCGGCTTGGGAACAATCGCTTCAAACTCTAGCAAAATCTCAAGATTCTTGGACTGCCTTTTTTGAAGATTTTGACGATGCAGATTTAGCCAAAATCTATGTAAATAATGGTCATAGCTACTACGAACATCTTCACGGAATTATTCAGCACGATGTTTATCATTTAGGACAGATTGTTATTTTGAAGAAACTGCTTTAATTATAAAGTATTTGACGCAAAGATTGGCCATTTTCTTTACGGAGTTTCTTGTGAGGATTCCTCCTTCGTCGGAATGACAATATTGAGATTAATTTTAAAATTTTTCAAATGAAAAAGTCACTTTTTATTCTAGCATTTTTACTGATTAGTACAATCGGCTTTTCACAAGAAACCGAAGCGAAATACGATGAAGCTTTAGCAAAATCACTTCATGCTGACGAGTACGGAATGAAAAAATATGTTTTTTGTCTCTTAAAATCTGGAACTAATAAAACAGCATCGAAAGAAGAAACCAAAAAACTTTTTGAAGGTCATATGGAAAACATTGGAAAATTAGCCAAAGAAGGAAAACTCGTTGTGGCTGGACCTTTCATGAAAAATGATAGAAATTATCGAGGCATTTATATTTTTAATGTAGAAACTATAGAAGAAGCCAAAGCTCTTGTTGCCACTGACCCTGCAATAAAAGCCAATTTACTTGAAGCCGAATTAACGCCTTGGTATTGTACAGCTGCATTACAGGAAATTCCGAAAATGCATGACAAAATTGCCAAGACGAAAATGTAAAATCACTTTTCTCATCCAAACCAATACAATAGAATAAAATGAGCAACTTAATTCTAAAAATATTAAAATCTGTAGTAATTGTTATACTATTTTTTACAATAAGCTGTTCCGAAAAAAAATTTACAAAAGTATCTGATGAAACAAATCTTATAGTACAAAAGATAGAAAAAATTAATGTTGTAATGGGATCAGCAGTAGGTTACGCTGGAATTAAACCCGAACAATATGAGAATTTTGAAGAACTAAAAAAAATTGCTTCAAAAGAAGAATTGCTACTCTTAACAGACCATTCCAATGCAGTTGTAAGATGTTATTCTTTTTGGGCTTTAGGTAATTATAAAAATTTTGATTTATTCTCATTAGTAAAAAAACATATCAATGATGATGCTTTTGTAAAAACTGAATTTGGCTGTATGCTTTTTACTGAGAAAGTAAGTGATTTCTATATCAATCTTGTTAATCCCAAACATAAAGATTCTGAAATTAGACAACTAAATGAAGAGGAATTTTCAAAATTGGAAAGCATCTTAATTAAGAACAAGAAATAATTTTTATGTTATATAATGCCATTAAAATGCAGAATCAGGCTCGAAAAGACAATATTAAATAATGAAAACAGAAAAAGAAAAAATGATCTCTGGCGAATATTACAACGCCTTTGATCCAGAATTGTTTAAAGGACGTAGAAATGCTAAAAATTTACTGCACACCTTAAACGTAAAAGAATACAGAGTTACCAAAAAAGCAAAAGAGATCTTAAAAGAACTGATTCCAAATGCTGGGGCTGGTTTGTATATCGAACCGCCTTTTCATTGTGATTATGGCTATAATATTTTCTGTGGAGAAAATGTTTATTTCAACGTGAATTGCGTTGTTTTGGACTGCGCGCCAGTAAATATCGGATCGAATGTGTTTATTGCTCCAAATGTTCAAATTTATACTGCTTCTCATCCGCTTGACGCTGAATTAAGAAAAACACTTGAGAATGCTTATCCAGTTACAATTGGAGATGATTGCTGGATTGGCGGAAATTCAGTTATCTGTCCTGGCGTAACCATTGGAAAAGGCTGTGTCATTGGAGCCGGATCTGTAGTGACAAAAGATATTCCAGACAATTCATTGGCAGTTGGAAATCCAGCGAAAGTTATTCGAAAATTAAATCAAGAACCTGAATCACAAAAATAATGCTTACCCTTAATAAAGTCCATCATATTGCCATTTTATGTTCCGATTACGAAAAATCGAAACATTTCTATACTCAGATTTTAGGTTTAACGATAATTAGAGAAATCTATCGTGAAGAACGCCAATCTTATAAATTGGATTTAGCTTTGAATGGTTCTTATGTTGTTGAATTATTCTCTTTTCCGAATCCGCCGCAAAGACCTTCACGTCCAGAAGCTGTTGGTTTGCGTCATTTGGCTTTTGAAGTGATTAATCTAGAAGAAACGATTGCTTTTTTAACTTCAAAAAATATAGAATCAGAACCAATTAGAATTGACGAAACAACAGAAAAACGTTTCACTTTTATCTCTGATCCTGATTTGTTGCCTATAGAGTTTTACGAAAGATAGGTCTTTCAGAGGGACAAAGTTACAGAGGGACAAAGGTTCTCCTCACTTTATGTCATTTCGACGAAGGAGAAATTTCCGCAAGAAGCTCTACAAAGGTTGGTTTTTGTGGCGGAGTTACTTGTGGAGATTTCTCCTTACGTCGAAATGACAAATTGGATGTTTAATCAAAAAAATGCAAAAAATGTTTGTGTCTTAGTGCCTTTGTGCAAGTAAATTATATTGAGCGAATTTTCCTGTTTATATCGGTTTTAACACACTAAAATGAATATTTTCTAGAAAAAACCGAATTTCATGCTTAAATTTGTAACCCGCAGATAAAAAAGTGCGGATCTTCAAATATATAGTGATGAACAAAACGGCGCAAATCAAAAAAAATCATCAATTAATCAAATTCCGAAAATTAGTAATTGTTTCTATTTTAATTGGCTTTCTTTCAGCCTTCCTCGGAATTTCACTAAAAAAAATAACTGAATATTACGAAGAAATTTTCTTCCACGAAGTATCAGTTCACCCAGTATTTTATATCGTATTTCCAGTTTTCGGATTATCGGTAATTTATTTCTTAAGACAATATCTTTTTAAGAAAAAAGAAAACAAAGGAATTAAAGAAGTTTTTGAAAGTACAGCATCAAAATCAAAAAATCTTCCTTCTTATAAAATTCCATCTCACTTCATCAACGGATTATTAACGGTTACTTTCGGAGGTTCTACAGGAATCGAAGTTTCTACCGTTGTTGCTACAGCAACCATCGGATCTGTTGCTCACGAAAAAGAAAATGTTTTCCGTCAATACAAAACAGAATTAATCTGCGCGGGTGTTGCAGCGGGTGTTACGGCACTTTTCAGCAGTCCGATTGCGGGAGTTTTATTTGCTTTCGAAGTTATTTCTAGAAAAGTAACTCGTGCATTTATCATTTCAAATTTAATTGCAGTTTCAATTGCATTTGGTTTATTAACCATTTTAAAAGAAGAACCTTTATTTGCTGTTTCAATTGCAACTTGGAATTTAAAAGCAATTCCGTACTTCATTCTTTTAGGAATTTTAGCTGGAATGAATTCGGTTTACCTAACGCGTTGCGTTTTATTCTTCAAATCGCAATTTGGTAAAATCGATACGCATTATTACAAAATCATTTTAGGATCTATTGTTTTAAGTGCTTCATTATTTATGTTTCCTCAATTATACGGAGAAGGTTATCACGCGATAAAAGGGATTTTTGGAGGAGCTGCACAAATGCAATTGACTATAACTTTAGCATTGACCTTCATCGGAATTTTAATTCTAAAACCAATTGTAACTTCAATAACACTAGCTTCTGGAGGCGACGGAGGTGTTTTCGCACCAAGTTTATTCATTGGAGCATTTTTAGGTTTATTATTGGCTTCAATTTTAAATAGCTTTTTTAATGTAAATGTAATTCCGGTTAACTTTATGATTATCGGAATGGCAGCGGTTCTAAGTGCAAGTATTCACGCGCCTTTTACAGCAATTTTCTTAGTTTGCGGATTAACAAACGATTATACTTTGTTTTTCCCAATTCTTGTAGTTTGTTTAATTTCAAAATACACTGCAAAAACAATTTATCCGTATACCGTTTATAGTTATTCTCCAAGTTTAGTTAAATAATTTCAGATAAGTATAATCTGAAAATTAAAACATACAGCAAAGTATATTTAAAAGCATAACGAGTAAAATATAATACCACAATAATGCCAACTGAAAAAATAAAAAGAAGCTATCGCAAAACACGTTACATCCTTTACAAAGAGACTTTAATTGACTATAAAGAGCACTTTTGGTCTTTTCTAGGTTCTTTCGTCGGAATCGGAATTTTGGCTTATGTACAATCGATACATTTTTCTGGACCCGATGCCGTTTATTTAATTGGTTCTTTTGGAGCTTCGAGCGTTTTGGTTTACGGAATTATTCAGAGTCCATTTTCTCAACCTCGAAATTTAATTGGCGGTCACGTAATTTCAGCTCTTGTCGGAGTTACGGTCAACAAACTGGTTCCAGACGTTATGTATATTGCTGCTCCATTAGCAGTTTCTTTAGCGATTATTTTAATGCAAATCACTAAAACGCTTCACCCGCCGGGAGGAGCAACTGCTTTAATTGCAGTTATTGGAACAGAAAAAGTAAAAGCTTTAGGTTATATGTATGTGCTTTCTCCGGTTTTTACAGGCATTCTGATTCTGTTTTTAACGGCTTTGATTTTTAATAATATGACGCCAAGCAGAAGTTATCCGAGCAATTACCACAAACATTATCATAAGATTCGAAAAAGATTGGCGAGAAAATAATTTTGTTTTTCTTCCGAATGTCACCCTGAGCGAAGTCGAAGGGCGCTCCAATTGGAAAAAGGGCTTCGACTTCGCTCAGCCTGACAAACTATTGACTATCAATTTTCTAAAATCTTTTCAACAAATCACGATTCGTGATTCGTATTTCATTTTTTATATTTTACCTTTGACCTCTCAATAAAAACAAAGATTATGGTTTATAAATTTAGAGTTATTCTAGACGCCGAAGAAGATATTTTCAGAGACATTGCTATTCTTGAGGAAGATACACTTGAGGATTTACACAATGCAATCTTCAACTCTTTTGGCTTTGACGGATCGGAAGTGGCTTCATTTTATACTTGTGATGATACTTGGAATCAAGAAGATGAAATTCCGCTTTTCGATACAGGAGATGTTCCTGGCGAAATAAGAACCATGAACGATTATCCGTTATCTAGTATTTTAGACAAAGAAAATACAAAGATTATCTACGTTTATGATTTCATCAGCATGTGGACTTTCTTAGTTGAATTGGCTGCAGTCGAAGATGAACAAGTTGGAGTTACTTACCCAGAAACTTTATTCTCTCACGGTGAAATGCCAGCAGATGCTATCGAAAAAAGCTTTGAAGCTGATGACATGCACGACGATATCTACGGAGAATTTGAAGACGACCTAGACGAAGACGATCTAGACATGTTCGAAGGAGATGACAGCTTTGAAGATTATGGGTTTGAGGAGAATTGGAACTGACGTTAAGTTGCTAAGTACAGAGATTCTAAGATTCTGAGTTTTTATAATTTGAAAGATTTTTCTTATTTTTAAATTTAATTATTTAAAAATAAATAAATGAGTCATTTTAGAAAAATATTGGTTTGGCAGAAATCAATTTCCTTAGTAACCAAAATTTATAAAACAACCAAAACTTTTCCGAAAGAAGAAACTTTTGGGCTAACTTCACAAATACGTCGAAGTTCAGTATCAATTTCAAGTAATATCGCAGAAGGATCTGGGAGAGAAAGTACTAAAGATTTTTTACGCTTTTTATATATTTCTCTTGGCTCTTTATTTGAAATGCAGACTCAACTTGAAATTGCAAAAAATATAATTTACATAAACGAAGAAGAATTTAACAACTTATACGAGGACAGTCGAGAGATTGAAAGAATGTTAGCTTCATTAATCAAAAAATTAAAAGAAGCTATATAAAAACTTAGAATCTTAGAAACTTAGAATCTCAGCAACTCAAAATATGATAAACCTATTCAACACCCACATCGACACGCTGGCGATACACCGCGTAGGAAACAAAAGCCGTAATGAGGCTATTTTTTTATCAGAGCAGCCATTTAACTTAAATGATGAGATTGTTCCTTTGATAAAAGAATTCTTTTTTAAGCCTTTTAGAGAAAAAGAAGAAAACTATTATCAGTTTGCACACGAAGTGGACTTGGATTACAACGACATGTTTAAATATGCAACTGAGATTTTTACAAATCCGGCCAATGTACATGAGGTTTCTAAAAACATCACAAAGCATTTGTACGAGCAGTCAAATCATCCGCATATTAAAAATGGAGAGGTCTATGTGACGTATTTAACTGGTTTAAGTATCGACAACAATGTGGTTGATGCAATCGGAATTTTTAAAAGCGAATTACAAGCAGACTTTTTACAGTTTGAAGAAAACGGAAGTAACCTTGAAATGATTTTACAACAAGGAATTAACTTGAGTAAATTAGATAAAGGATGTTTGATTTTCAATTATAAAAAAGAAGAAGGATACAAAATCCTAACTGTAGACAGCAACCGTTACGATGCGCGTTATTGGTTAGAGCACTTTTTATCTGTTGATGCTTTTGAAGATGAAAATTTCATCACTAAAAAATATTTGAAATTCTGTCAAAACTTCGCAAAAGATGTTGTTTTGCCAGCTGAAGACAAGAAAGAGGAAGTAATGTTTATGAACCGATCTGTGAATTATTTCGCTAAAAATGATCAGTTTGAAGAGCAGAATTTCTTGAATGAAGTAATTGACAACCCTGATTTGATTCCTGAATTTAAAAACTATAAAGTTGATAAAGGAGAAAAATACAGCATCGAAGATGTTACCTCATTCCCTATTGCCAACGCAGCAGTTTCTGACGCTAGAAAATCGATTAAAAACGTAATTAATTTGGATACTCACATTCAGATTAAAATGGATTTCATCAATCCTGAAAGTGCAGAAAAATTTGTTGAAAAAGGCTGGGATGAAGAAAAACAAATGTATTACTACTTAGTTTACTTCAACAAAGAAGAAAAAAACTAAGGGTTTTCATTTTCTATTACTTACTTATTTAATACAAAAAACGGCAGCTACAATTGTAACTGCCGTTTTTTATTAGAATTGATTTTCTAAAACAAAGCGAAAATCGATTTTAAAATATCATCATAAACTTGTTTGTCTCGCTCGCCAGCTCTTGCCAAAACTCGGATTCCTGAATAATTATTGAAGATAAATCGAGCCAAAGATCGAGCTTCTTGTTTATCAGAAATCTGTCCGGACTCCTGCCCTTTTTTTATGGCTTTAGAAAAAATATCTTCCACCATTTTTTGATTGTCGTGAACAATCTTTGCAATTTCAGGATCGTGCATCGCCAGTTCTACAGCAGAATTTACCATAAAACAACCTTTCGTAATTCTATCCTGAAGGCTTTCTACAACTGCTTGTTTAAAAATTTCAGTAAAAGCCGTTTTTATATTTGGAGCATTTTCTAAAAGTTCTATCAGAACGTCTTGATTTTGCTGTTGATATCGTTTCAAAGATTTTACAAAAAGTTTTTGCTTGTCTCCAAAAGTATCATACAAACTCGAACGGCTTAATCCTAAATGATTCACCAAATCCTGAGCCGAAGTTCCGTTATAACCTTTGTGCCAAAAAATCTCGATTGCTTTATCTAAAGCCTGATCTTCATTAAATTCTTTCGTTCTAGCCATGATATCCAAATTAAATTCTTTACAAAGATACAAAAATACGGAACAATCGTTCCTGAATTAGTCAAAAAAATTATACAACTGCATTTACAGTAAGTCCACCGTCAACTACAATTTCAGTTCCTGTAATGAATGATGCATCATCTGAAGCTAAGAACGAAACTGTTTTTGCAATTTCAGCAGATTGAGCAAAACGTTTCAATAAGATTTTTTCACCTAGAACAGCTCCAAAGCCTTCTACTTCTTCTTTTTGCAAACCTAGTTTTCCATAAAGCGGAGTTTCAACTGGTCCAGGAGAAACAGCATTTACTCTGATTTTTCTAGGAGCTAATTCTACAGCAAATACTTTATTAAAAGATAAAACAGCTGCTTTACTTGCCGCATAAACACTAGAGTTTGGCATTCCAAGATGAGCGTTTACCGAAGTATTGAAGATGATAGAGCCACCGTCATTTAAAATTGGCAATAATTTTTGAACAGTAAAATAAACTCCTTTTGTATTTACGTTCATAATTGTATCGTAGTGATCTTCTGGAGCTAATTCTACAGGAGCAAAAGAAGCTGTACCAGCATTTAAGAACACAATATCAATTTTTCCAAATTTTGCTTTTACTTCTTCAACCAAATTATCAATTGATTTTAAATCTGATTGATCAGCTACGATTCCTGTAACGTTCAATTCTGTTTCTGCTTTCGCTAAAGCTTCTTTGTTTCTTCCTGTTACAATTACTTTTGCACCTTTTGCTACTAAATCAGCTGCTGCTGCGTATCCGATTCCACTGTTTCCTCCAGTTACTATTGCAACTTTATTTTCTAAATTTTTCATTGTTATTTGTTTTTAAGTTATTGATTATTCAATTATTATGGTACAAAGATATAATAAAGGAACGATCGTTCCGTTATTTGTAATGTTAATTTTTAGTTAAAATTAAAAAGAGCGACTAGAAACCCCTTAATTATAAGGGAAACAACTATTTAAGTATAGAGGAAAGAAATCATAAAATGTCGTGCATTCTTAATTTATGCTTAATTTTGCATTAAAAAATTACTCAGATGGATATTCAGTTTTTCAAAGAAAGTCCTTTTACCACTATAATTTCATTTCACAAGCTAATTGAATCTTTTGAAGAAATTGCCTTGTCTAATGTTGATTATAGATCTAACTATGCCAAAGCGATTTTAGAACAGATAGATTTAATTCCAGAATTAAGAACTGGAATTCAAGATTATTCTGTCATCAAAGATAATGAGGCTTTAATCAAGAATATTTTGGCTGATTTGTTTCCGACTGCATTGACGCACAACGAAATAAAAGCTGTTACAATTCCATTTCAAAATATCTCTTTCAACTATACGGAGCGTTTCAAAAAAATCTTGAAAAATGCAGGAGATGAATTTTACATGGAAATTCGTGATTTTAGCGATCATCAATTCTACATTAATAACTGTTGTCTGATTCTTAGCTATTACTACAATCAGCGTATTGATTTTAATCAGCCTTTTTTCTATGACATTCCAGATGAAAATGGTGTAGAAAAGCATTATCGAATTTTATATAATGCTGATTTCATGGAAATTATTCCAACAGAAAACTCTGTCCCATTAACTCAGGAAGATATCGATCAATTAATTGATAATTATAACGATATTAATTTATGGAAATCTAAATTCCCTCCAGGAAGCTGGATTTTAAGAGGTTTCGGAATTGTTTCTTTGTTTGATGCCACCACAGAAAGTGCTATTTCTATTTTAAAAAGTAATCTCCTAAAACCAGGACCAAAAACCGTTGCTACAGATCAAGAAATTTCTAATATTTTTCAGTCGATTTTTAATCTGCCTAACTTAAAAGTCGGATTTATTATTTATAATCCTGAAGAAGAGAAATTTATAAGACCTGCTAAATACGAAAATCAAATGAAGAGTTTTTTACTTTCTGCCGATCAGGAAGTAGATTGTAAAAATGCTTTTTTTGGATGTTCTTTCGAAAATCTGTTAGACAATCAGGAACCTTTTGTAATTTCAAATGTGAGCAAGTTTACAGAACAGTCTTCAAACAAAAGACTTGGAGAGCATTTACTGGCGCAAGGAATTCAGAGCTGTATTTTTGCTCCAGTCATTAAAAGCGGACATTTATTGGGGGTTGTCGAATTGGTTTCTGAAAATCCAAGAGATTTAAATACTGTTAATGCAACTAAACTAGATTTGGTTTTACCGTATTTAACTGATACAATAGATCGTTACAATACCGACATGCAGCATCAGATTGAAGCTATTATTCAACGAGAATATACTACGATTCACCCAAGCGTTTATTGGAAGTTTAAGAGAGAATCGCAGAATTATTTTCAGAATATGAATCATACAAAAGATTATATTTTTAAAGAAATTGTTTTTAAAAATGTATATCCTCTATATGGTCAAATTGATATTAAAGGTTCGTCTGAACATAGAAACGAAACTGTAAAAATTGATTTAAAGAATCAGCTTACGGCTCTTTTGGAAATTTTTGATAATCAAGAATCTAATTCGAATCTTGTTCTTTTGGAACAAAGAAAATTTGAATTGGAATCGCTTAGAAGTGAATTGGATTTTCCTTTAAAAGCAGATACTGAACAGCACGTTCAACGTTACATTGAAGAAGAAATTCATCCTATTTTAAAGAATACTAAAAGCAACGTTAAAAGCGAAAAACTGGAAAAACTTTACTTTGAAAATCTGGACGAAAAAACTGGAATGTTTTATCAGGAAAGAAAAAAATTCGACAATGCAATGTCAATTATCAATAAAAGATTGGCAACTGTTTTAGATAGAAAACAGGTTGAAGCACAGCAGATTTATCCGCACTATTACGAACGTTTTAAAACGGATGGTGTAGAACACAATTTATATATTGGAGCTTCAATTTCGCCAACAAAACCATTCGATATCATGTATTTGCACAATCTTCGTTTGTGGCAATTGCAGACTTTATGCGAAATGGAATTGGAACATCACGATCTTAAAACTTCGTTGCCTTATGAATTGGACGTTACTTCTTTGATTTTGGTTTTCAGTTCTCCGCTTTCAATTCGTTTTAGAATGGATGAAAAACGTTTTGATGTTGATGGAACTTATAACGCGAGATATGAAGTTGTTAAAAAACGAATTGATAAATCGCATATTAAAGGAACAAACGAAAGAATTACTGAGAAAGAGAAAATCACAATTGTCTATTCTCAAAACAGCGAAGAAGCAGAATATTTAAAATACATTAAATACTTGCAGCATAAAAAAATTCTTGAACCATCAATTGAACAATTTGAAGTGGAAGATCTTCAGGGAGTTTCTGGTCTGAGAGCGATTCGTGTGAAAGTAATCAACAATAATTCAAATTCAGAAGTTAAAAAAATAACCTATCAGGATTTATTAGACGAAATCAACTAATTAGTGACTTTATTCTACGCTGATTAAACGAATTTTTAATAAAAAAAGCTTTGTCAAAGTCTACAACTTCGACAAAGCTTTTGGTATTTTAAGCTATGTGTTAGAAACGAGTTTCTTTCTTCATTCTTTTTGATGTAGAAAAATCTATGTTTCTATGTGTTTAAAAAATTAAATCGATTTAAAAGCAATCACAAATGCAATCACCGTAATTATAATTCCGAACATGAAAAAGTTATACGCAATTCTAAGTAAATTATATTTTCTCTGTAAAACCAATCCTAAATAATACAAATCTTTAATCATGGTCGAATAAAGATAATCTCGGTCTTTCATCATTTCATTCATTGCCCAATCGTAATCTTCAAGAGGCATTTTATAGAAATTTCCAAAAAACATTAAATTGACTTTTTTATCTTCAACATCATTTCGGGTAAAAAATCCTGAAGTCACTTTTGGACGTGTAGAAAGAATCGCAAAAATAATGGTAATCACGCTCGACATCAGCATGATGAAAGTTGGAACAACTAAATGCGCATTTTTTGGACTATCCAATTTTGGAATGATAGACGATAATGCAATTGAAATAATAATTGCATTTACAGACAATAAAATATTGGCTTTACTATCGGCAATTCCGCTTAAACGTGTATGATTTCCAAGTGTTACACGAAATAAAGTATCAATTCCGCGATCTGGTTTTTCGGCTTTTTCAGCTTTTTCTCTTTTTTTATTTTCTTCTTCGATTGCTGCCGCGGCTTTCAATTCCTGTTTATTGATTTTTTTCTGAATCATTAATAGGTTTTTCTCTTTCAAAGGTTGCCATTTTCTTAAAGCGTAATCCGTATAAAAACGGTGTTTATTCAACAAGAAATTTAAATTTTCTCTTGTCCATTCGGCATTAGAAAAACTAACAATTCCAGCATTTTTTAATTCCAAACGAAGCAATTCGCAGGTTGTAGCATATTCTGCACCCATTAAATGAGCGTAATCTGCGTCTCGAATAATTTTTTCTAAATGCGTTTTAGGTTCATATTCTTTAACAGTAGCTAGAATCAAACTAGAAACTAAAGCTATAAAATCTTCCGATTTTCCTTTTTCACGCAAAAATTCTGCTGCGATTTCGGTGCTTTTCTTTTCGTGATTTTCATACCCTTCAATATATCCCGTATCGTGAAACCACGCAGCCACCAAAAGTGCCTCTTTATCCTCACCTCCTACATCTTCTTTTTTGCAAAGTTCTTTTACCGCAGTAACCACCGTAAAAGTATGATTAAAATTATGGTAAGAATATAAATTAGAAAGTTTATCTTTGAGTAAATTACCGACAAAATCCTCGGATTGTTCTATTAGATTCATAAAGAATATTTTTATACCACTAAATTATGAAATTGTTTTTGGATAATCATTTTATTGCAAAGATTAAAAACTTTTCTTTGGCAATTATGGCCCTATTCATTGTTTATTCCTGTGCAACGCGCAAACCGCAGTACGGAAAAAATGTTAGTGCCAACGAAACAGAAAACGCAACTGACACTATAAAAATTGCACATACCTTTTTTCTTGTTGGCGATGCTGGAAATGCCGACGAAGAGCAGGCTCAACAAACGCTCGAACTTTTGCATCAAAAGCTGAAAAAAGCAAATAAAAAATCGACGCTTCTTTTCTTAGGTGACAATATTTATCCAAAAGGTTTTCCAGGCAATAAAAACCCAGAAGACAAGGCTTTAGCAGAAACAAAACTGACAAATCAATTAAAATTAACTAAGGGTTTTAAAGGAAGAACAATTGTAATTCCTGGAAATCACGATTGGTACAGCGGCATTAAAGGTTTGGAGCGTCAGGCTGATTTTGTAACGAAATATTTAGATGATAAAAAGAGTTTTCTGCCAAGAAAAACCTGTCCGATTGAAGACGTAAAAATTGACAGCACAACAACTTTGATAGCTGTTGATAGTGAATGGTTTTTGGAAGATTGGAACGATCATCCAACGATAAATGACAATTGCGAAATTAAAACCAGAGAAGCTTTTTTTGAAGAATTAGAAGGACTTTTAAATAAAAACCAAGAGAAAACAGTTGTCTTGGCCATTCACCATCCGTTATTGAGCAACGGAACACATGGTGGACAATTTTCGTTAGAAAAACAATTATTTCCTTTAGAGCAAAAAATTCCGCTTCCTGTAATTGGTTCATTCATCAATTTGCTTAGAAAAACATCTGGAGTTAGTCCGCAGGATATTCAAAATAAGCAATATACTATTTATACGAAAAGAATAAAGACGCTTTTGCAAAAGCAGAAAAATGTAATTGTAGTTTCTGGTCACGATCATAACTTGCAATATATCAGCAAAGAAAATATTCAGCAGATTATTAGCGGAGCAGGATCAAAATCTGAAGCAGCGAGAGCAATTAGCCCTTACGATTTTTCTTATGGCGGCAATGGTTATGCTGTTTTAACAATGTTTAAAAGCGGCGATGCTAAAGTTTCTTATTATGGAAATGAAAACAACAAAGAGAAACTGCTTTTTGAACGCGAAATTATAAAAGCCAAAGAAATTAACTGGGCTTCAGATATTCCGAATAAGTTTCCTGCTAAAGTAACTACTTCGATTTATTCTCCAAAAATGACTCAAAAAGGTGCTTTCCATAAATTTTTATTCGGACAGCATTACAGAAAATATTACAGTCTTCCTATTGAAGCTACAACCGCAACTGTAGACACTCTAAAAGGCGGCTTGAAACCAATTCGCGAAGGCGGCGGACATCAATCAGTTTCTTTAAGAATGTCTGATCCTCAAGGCCGTGAGTTTATCATGCGTGCCATGAAAAAAAGTGCGACAGTATTTTTACAATCCGTTGCTTTTAAAGATCAATATGTCGTAAATGAGTTTGAGAAAACCTATGCCGAAGATTTCTTATTTGATTTTTACACCACATCTCATCCTTATGCTTCTTTTGCAATTGGCGGAATGTCTGATAAAATTGGATTGAGACATACCAATCCGATTTTATATTATGTTCCAAAACAAAATGGTTTGGGAGAATTTAATGCGAGTTTCGGCGATCAATTATATATGGTTGAAGAAAGACCAGCAGATAATCATTTAGATGGAAAAAATTTCGGAAAACCGAGCAACATCATCGGAACTGATGATCTGATGCTAAATCTTCATAAAGATGAAAAATATGTGGTTGATGAAAAAGAATATATAAAAGCCCGTTTGTTTGACATTCTTATAGGAGATTGGGACAGACATGGCGATCAATGGCGCTGGGCTGAATATAAAGAAGATGGAAAAGTAGTTTACAGACCTATTCCAAGAGATCGTGATCAAGCTTTTGTAAAATATGACGGTGCTTTGCTTTCACTTATCATGAATATGCCTCCACTTCGTCATATGCGATCTTTTAAAGGTGACAGAATCAACGTGAAATGGCTTGGAAGAGAACCTTACCCTATGGATTTGGCATTTTTAAAAACTGCTGAAGAAAAAGAATGGGTAGAACAGGCCAAATATATTCAAGAAAATTTGACTGATGCTGATATCGATGAGGCTTTTAAAAACATGCCAAAAGAAGTTCAGGATGGAACGGTTGACGAAATCAAAGCAAAATTAAAACAAAGAAAAAAAGATCTTCAAAAGTATGCTCGTGAATATTCTGATGTTTTAAGCAGAACCGTTATGATTGCTGGAACGGACAAAAAAGACAAGTTTGTTTTGAATCATAATGCGAAAAAAGAAATTGAAATTCAGGTTTTTAGAGTTAAAAAAGAAGGTGATGAATTGGTTTACACTAAAACCGTAACAGATGATAAAACCAAAAATCTTTGGATTTACGGATTGGATGACAACGATACTTTTGAAGTAAAAGGAAATCAAAAATCAAGCATAAAAATTCGTTTGATTGGGGGGCAGAACAATGACACTTATAACATCGAAAACGGAAGAAAAGTTATTGTTTACGATTTCAAATCAAAAGAAAACACATATAATCTAGATTCTAAAACACAGACGCAGTTAACAGACGATTATGATGTGAATGCTTATAACTATGAAAAACCTAAATACAATGTAATTGCGGGACTTCCAAACATTGGATTTAATCCTGATGATGGTGTAAAAGTAGGAGTTAATTTAAATTATACGGTTAACAATTTCAAGCAGAATCCATATACGCAAAGACATATTTTTAATGCCTTTTACTATTTTGCAACTGGCGGTTTAGAGTTCAATTACGCAGCGCATTTCCCAGGTTTATTAGGAAAATGGGTTATTGATGTGGAATCTTTATATACGACTCCAAACTTTGCCATGAACTATTTTGGTTATGGAAATGAGTCACAGTATGATGATGATGTAGATATGGATTACAATCGTGTTCGTATCAGAAAATTTAATGCTTCAGGCGCGATAAGACACGTTGGAAGGTTTGGAAGTGAATTCAGCATTCAACCAATTTTCCAGAGAATGACGGTTGAAGAAACTGAAAACAGATACATTAATATTCCAGGAATTGTAAATCCAGAAGTATTCGATAGCCAAAATTTTGGAAGTTTGAAGGTTAAATATGTATTTAAAAATTCAGATTTTGCTGCGAAACCTACATTAGGAATGTATTTTATGGTTGCTGGAACTTGGACAACAAATTTGGATCAAACCAAAAAGAATTTCCCAACGCTTGAAAGTATTTTAGGTTTTACACATAAAATTGATCATAACGGAAAATTGATTTTGGCTACTTATTTAAAAGGAAAAGCTATTTTAAACAATAACTACGAATTTTACCAAGGTGCTTCTTTAGGTGGCGATACTGATTTACGTGGTTTTAGAAATGAACGTTTCTTAGGAAACTCATATTTCTCTCAAAGTTCAGATTTACGATTAAGCATCGGAAAAATACGCAAAACAATTGTTCCTTTTACTTACGGAATTCTAGGCGGTTTCGATTACGGAAGGGTTTGGCTTGATGGTGAAGATTCTAAAAAATGGCACCAAGATTACGGCGGCGGACTTTGGCTGAATGCCATAAATGTCATTACAGCGAGAATCTCTTATTTTAAATCTCCTGACGAAATTGGAAGGGTGATTTTTGGAGCAGCATATAGTTTTTAAAAGGTGCTAAGATTCTGAGATGCTAAGATTCTAAGTTTTTTTCTCTCTGGCTTAAAAAACAATAGCCACGAATTCACGAATTTTAATTAAAATCTTTCGTGAATTCGTGGCTAATTTTTTCTTAGCATCTTAGAAACTTAGTGACTTAGAAGCTTAAACTCATAAACCTTTCCTCCTATTTTATTTGTTTTTTCGTCGGCGATTAATAAAGTATTGTTGTCTTTAAAAACGATGGCTTCTTTTTGAGAGAAGTGATTTAGATTTAATTCTGTTTGGGTTCCTTTGTGGAATAAATCTCCTTTAAAATCTTTAAATAAAAGCACTTTATCGTGACTTAATAGCGCCACTTTTTTTCCGTCTGGACTTATTGTCGCACTTGTTAACACGCAATGATTGTAGTTGTTACAAGTTTTAAATTCACCAATTTTTACTGCTTTCTGAGTTCCTGCAGCATTTTTGATTTTGTAAATAAAAGCAGTTCCGTCAAAACCTTTACTTCTGTTTTTAGTAAAAAGATAGAAATAACCATTCTGCTCAAAGAAACCTTCAACATCATAAAACATTTCTTTTTTCTTTGGAGGAAACTCTTTTTGTTCCGGATATGAAAATGAGATTTTATATTCGGCTTTAGCCAAATCATTATTCAGCTGATTTTTTGCCACTTTATAAATGCATAAATCTCGTCTTTCGTTATCATTATTTCCAAAATCGCCAATGTAAATATTTCCAGATTTGTCTTTTGTAATGTCTTCCCAATCGACATTTGTAGCGTTAGAAATTGTGATTGTTTTAGCTAGTTTTCCTTTAGAATCAATTGCATAAATAGCATTTTTATTTCCGCTATCTTCTAGAGTGTAAAGAATATTGGATTCAGGAAAATAGGCAATTCCAGAAACTTCTTTTAATTTTTTCGGAAGCGAATAAAGTTCTTTAAAATCAGAACTAGATTGTTTCTGGCAAGCTAATAAAACAATTGAACAAATAACTAAAAAAGACTTTTTCATAAAATTTATTGTTTTTGAAACCATATAAGTCATATAAGTAATTTAAGAAACAATGCTTAATTGAACTCATATGACTTATATGGTAAAATATTTAAACCAAATTGGTGTTTTTAAAATTACGCGTAATAAACTCAAATGCAGCGTGCATCACATGTCCCATCGATTTCGCGTTTTTGAATTTCATGTCGTTCGTATAACGATACAATTCCATTTTTAATTGCATCAAATGTTCGTGTGTCGAAATCGTATCGTGACACATTATATTGAGTAATTTATGAATTCTAGTTTCGGCTGAGTGAATACGTTTTGCTAAAATCGCTCTTTCTTCATCTTTATATTGAATGATCGAACGCTCTTCCAATTTCTCTTTGATTAATTGAATCATCGGAAAATTTTCCTTGAAAAACTGCGGACGATAGACTTTAAAATTCCCTTCGTAACATTGCTGGTCAAAATCGATTGGGCGAATTTTATAGACAACTTGATCAAAATCGTGAATCGGGACAATTACATAATTGTACGCACGCATGTCTCCCAAAAGACGAATCATACAGCGTTCGTTAAACTTGACAAACTCTTTTGCAATCTGTGCTTTTTCCATTTCGCTACATTTATCCAGAAGCGTATCCATAAAAACATCACCTGGAATTCCGATAATATGCTCTTCGATCAAGGTGTCTTTATAAACCAAAAAGTTAATTTTATCTGGCGAAAGAATATCTTCCAATTCCAATCCATAAATACGTGAAGCATCTGCTTTTTTGATGTAAAAATGGACGTAGTTATCATTCAAAATATTTCGAACTTTAATTCTAAAAGGCTTCGAATTTCCGAAAGTACAATAATCAATCGCATCAACATTCAGGAATTGAATGATTTCATTATTTCCATCAGAATGCAAAAGCGAGTAGATTTTCTTTAGATTTAAATCAATTTCACTGCGCTCAAATTCACCATAATACACTCGAATCCAAAGCGTATCGTTATCATATTTATCGTAAACATTTATAGAACCCGAAAAACGGAGCAAGTCATCATAAAACACAGAAACTTTAGAAATACGTTCGTATCGCTCTAAATAACTTAAAAGTGGCTGCGTTAAAGGGAAAGACGGTTTTTTTAAAACCATTAAAGGCTCGCTCATTTTGAATATCTTTATTACAAATTTACGTCAATACGATTTAAAGTTAGAATTTAAAGTAACAAAAATCAACTTGACTCGTCATACTAAAAACTAAAACCAGAAAAATTTGGAAACCATATTAACCATTGAGAATTTAAGTAAAAGATATGGCCGAATTCAGGCTCTGAAAAATGTATCTTTTCAAATACAAAAAGGTCGTGTTTATGGCATTCTAGGGCCAAACGGCAGCGGAAAATCGACCACATTAGGAATTGTTTTGAGTGTTGTCAACAAATCGTCTGGCAATTATCGCTGGTTTGACGGCAATGTGGAAACGCATGAAGCTCTTAAAAAAGTTGGAGCCATTATAGAAAGACCAAATTTTTATCCGTACATGACGGCTGAGCAAAATTTGAAACTGGTTTGCAAAATCAAAAATATCAACTATTCTAAAGTGAACGAAAAACTGGAATTGGTTGGTTTAATCGAAAGAAAAGACAGCAAATTCAGCACTTTTTCTTTAGGAATGAAACAGCGTTTGGCCATTGCATCGGCACTTTTGAACGATCCTGAGATTTTAATTTTGGATGAACCAACTAATGGATTAGATCCTCAGGGAATTCATCAAATTCGAGATATCATTAAAAAAATTGCCTCGCAAGGAACTACTATTTTATTGGCTTCTCATTTATTGGATGAAGTAGAAAAAGTATGTTCGCAGGTTATTGTTTTAAGAAAAGGTGAAGTTTTATATTCTGGTCCTGTTGACGGAATGTCTTCAAACGAAGGTTTCTTTGAATTACAAGCCGATGATAATTTAGCTTTAAAAACGGTTTTAGCAGAAAATCCAGCAGTTGACAGAATTGCTGAAGAAGACGGAAAAATTTTAGTTTACTTAAATTCTGACTTATCAGCTTCAGAATTAAATCAGTTTTTATTTTCTAAAAACATTGTTTTAAGCCATTTAGTAAAACGCAAAAACAGTTTAGAAGCTCAATTTTTAGAATTAACCAAAAATGCTATCGCCCAAAAAAACTAAACCATGAAAAGACTTCTCTCTATAGAATTGCAAAAAATCTGGATGAATAAAGCCAGCCGTATATTAACCTTAACTTATTTCATATTACTTTCTTTTATAGCGCTTATTGCTGTTATAAAATTTGATATTGGTCCTTTCAAATTTCATTTGGCAGAAATGGGAATCTTTAATTTTCCATTTATTTGGCATTTTAATACTTATGTTGCCGCTTGGATGAAATTCTTTTTAGCCATTGTAATTGTTTCTATGATGGCAAATGAATATAGCTACGGAACTTTAAAACAAAACTTGATTGATGGTCTTAGCAAAAAAGAATTTATTTTATCTAAATTCTTGACTGTCGTTCTATTTGCTTTTGGATCTACCGTTTTTGTTTTTATCATGAGTTTAATTCTAGGCGTATGGTTTTCTTCTTATACTGAATTTGGAATCATTTTTTCGGACTTAGATTATCTTTTAGCCTTTTTTGTAAAACTGACAGGATTCTTTTCTTTCTGTTTGTTTTTAGGAATTTTAGTAAAACGTTCGGCTTTTGCGCTTGGTTTTCTTTTAGTTTGGAACATAATCGAAGCGATTATAAGAGGAACTTTAGCTTTTAAAGTTTTTCCAAACAGCGATACTGATGAAAAAATTGTTCAGTTTTTACCTTTAGAATCAATGTCTAATTTAATTGTTAATCCGGGTCCGAGATTATCTGTTATTAAAAATATTGGTTCTCAAATGGGAATTGAAACAGGAGGCGATTTTAGCGTCGATTATACTGCCATTTTTATCGTTTTAGTGTGGACTTTTTTGTTTATCTATTTTTCTTACAAATTATTAAAAAATAGAGATTTGTAGTATATTTGCTACTATGAGTCAACTAAGAACTTTTCTAATTTTATTTTTGTGCTGTTTTTTCCATAAAATCAGTGCTCAGAATATTTCTGTTGATGATACAGCGACACCAGCAGATTTAATTCAGAATGTTTTAATAAATAGTTCTTGTGTTGATGTAGAAAGTGTAAGTGCATTAGGAAACCCGACTCCAAACGAACAGAGTTACGGTTCTTTTACAGCTGGTGCTAACTTTCCTTTTCCAAGTGGAATAGTTTTAAGTACATCACCGAGTAAAAATGCAGAAGGACCTTATAATCAACAAGGTTCTAAAGGCACGCAAATAAGAGCTTGGAATGGTGACGCAGATCTTAACACAGCCTTAGGAATTACGAACAGTACCCAAGCAACAGTTTTAGAATTTGATTTTATAGCATTGACCAATTCGATAAGCTTTAATTATATTTTTGCTTCGAATGAATATCAAAATAATTTTCCTTGCATTTATTCAGATGGTTTTGCTTTCTTAATTAAAGAAGTCGGAAGTGCTGATAATTATAAAAATCTTGCGGTTTTACCCAATACCAATACAGCGGTTTCAGCTACGACAGTTCACCCTAAAATTGAAACCATAAATGGCAGTGCCGGAGAACCGATAGTTGGGTGCGAAGCTATAAATGAAAATTACTTTAATGGTTACAATACGGCTTCGAGCCCTATAAACTATGCGGGTCAAACGATAGTGATGAATGCATTTACAGATGTAATTCCGAATAGAAAATATCATTTAAAATTAGTCGTTGCCGACGATGTTACTAGACAATACAACTCAGCAGTGTTTATTGAAGCGGGAAGTTTTGTAACTAAAATAAATTTTGGACAAGACAGAACTGCAGCTAATGGAAACCCTGTTTGCTTTGGCGAAAATTTTGCTTTAGATACTAATTTAAACCCTACAAATTATACTTTTAAATGGTTTAAAAAAGATGCTTCTAATACTTATGTTCAAATTCCAGGAGCAGCATCTCCGTCTTATCCCGTACCATCGGCAGGGATGTACAAAGTTGAAGCGACAATGAATGGCACAACTTGCGTTTCTATTGGAGAAATTACAGTTGAATTTTCTGCTGAAATACCATCAACAAACACTTCTTTACTACAATGCGATGATGACAATGACGGCATTACAATTTTTGATTTGACTAAAGCTGGTAATATTGTAAAAAATAATAATTCTCAAATCATCAATCAGGGATATTATGAAACTTTGGCTGATGCACAAGCTAAAACAAGTCCCATTTCAAATCCGCAACGATATACAAATAAAGGTCTAAATCAAATTGTTTTTGCCCGTATTGAAAACACTTTTGGCTGTAGCGCAATAGCAGAAATTACACTAAATGTTTCTAATTCTGTTATTCCAGACCAATCGCCAATAGAAACTTGCGACGGAGATGATACGCAGGATGGTTTATATCAATTTAATTTACTCGAAGAAGTAACGCCACAAATCAAAACTGGTTTGCCTTCAGAATTGGTTATTAATTATTTTTTAACGGCAACCGATGCAATTACGGAAACAAACCAACTACCGAATATTTTCAAAAATACAACTCCAAACAGTCAAACCATTTATGCACGTGCAGCAAACGGCCCTAATTGTTATGATATCACACCAGTAGAATTAATCGTTCATACTTTTGATCCGCCTAATTTTGAAGATGAAACTCGTTATTTATGCAAGGGAGACGAAATGACATTAACTGTCGCCACTGGATTTAACAGTTATAACTGGTCTAACGGAAGCAGCACAAATTCTACAGTAATTAATAGCGCTGGAGATTATTCTGTTTTAGTAACTAATGCTAACGATTGTCCAAAAACTAAAAATTTCAAAATAATTTTATCTGAACCTGCCACAATTACTGGAGCAGATGTAAAGGATTTTTCTGGAAATGATAATACTATACAAATCCAATATACAGGTGCTGGAAATTATGAATTTTCTCTTGATGGAACTGTTTTTCAAGACAGCCCAACTTTTACTCAAGTAAATCCAGGAATCTATAATGTAATTGCCAGAGACAAAAATGGCTGTGGTTTATCTAATTCCTTTTTAGTATATGTTTTAGATTATCCACGTTTCTTTACTCCAAACGGCGACGGATTTAATGATTTATGGGTCATTAAAAATATTGATCAAATGCCAAATTATACGATCTCCATTTTTGATCGCTATGGAAAATTACTCAAACAAATGAACCAAAGTGGCGCAGGCTGGAACGGAATTTTCAACGGAAGAGAAATGCCTTCAGATGATTATTGGTTCACTTTACTTTTTGTAAATGGAAAAAATGTTAAAGGACATTTCAGCTTGAAAAGATAACCTTTCAAAAATTCCAATTATTAAAACCTAAATTCCAATATTTGGTTTATAATTTTAAATCTCAGAAACAACTCAATTCAGCATAAAAAAAATCCCAAACTCCAGATGGAATTTGGGATTTTTATATTGAAATTTAAAATATAATTAGATTTTATATCTTTTTCTATCTGTTTCGCTTAAGTAGATTTTTCTTAAACGTAAAGATTTTGGAGTAACTTCAACATACTCATCTTTTTGGATGTACTCTAAAGCTTCCTCTAATGAGAATTTGATAGCTGGAATAATTCTAGCTTTATCATCAGCTCCAGAAGAACGTACGTTAGAAAGTTTTTTCGTTTTAGTAACGTTAACAGTCATATCATCGCTACGAGTGTTTTCTCCAATTACTTGACCTTCATAGATATCCTCGTTAGGATCAACGAAGAATTTACCACGGTCTTGTAATTTATCGATAGAGTAAGGAATTGCTTTTCCGTTTTCCATAGAGATTAATGAACCGTTGTTACGTCCAGGAATTTCTCCTTTGTATGGTTCGTATCCAATGAAACGGTGCGCCATGATAGCCTCACCAGCAGTAGCCGTAAGCAATTGATTTCTTAAACCGATAATTCCACGAGATGGAATGTTGAATTTAATAATCATACGCTCACCTTTACCTTCCATAGAAAGCATTTCTCCTTTACGGATAGTAACGAATTCAACCGCTCTACCTGAAAGGTTTTCTGGCAAGTCGATAGTTAATTCCTCAATTGGCTCACATTTAACACCATCAACTTCTTTGATGATAACTTGTGGCTGACCAATTTGAAGCTCGTACCCTTCTCTTCTCATTGTTTCAATAAGAACAGATAAGTGAAGTACACCACGACCAAAAACCATGAATTTATCAGCAGAATCAGTTTCTCCAACTTTCATCGCTAAGTTTTTCTCTAACTCTTTTGTTAATCTTTCACGGATGTGTCTAGAAGTAACAAATTTACCTTCTTTACCAAAGAAAGGAGAATCGTTAATTGTAAACAACATACTCATTGTTGGCTCGTCGATAGCAATAGTTTGTAAAGCTTCAGGATTTTCGAAGTCAGCGATAGTATCACCAATTTCAAAACCTTCAATACCTACAACAGCACAAATATCTCCAGCAACTACTTCTTCTACTTTTCTACGGCCTAAACCTTCAAAAGTATGTAATTCTTTAATTCTAGATTTGATTACTTTACCATCTCTTTTTACCAAAGAAATTGGCATTCCTTCTTTCAAAGTACCTCTTTCAAGACGACCAATAGCGATACGACCTGTAAAAGAAGAGAAATCTAAAGAAGTAATCAACATTTGAGGAGTACCTTCAGAAACTTTTGGAGCAGGAACATTAGCAATAACCATATCTAATAATGGCTCAATGTTTTCTGTTTGATTTTTCCAATCGTCAGACATCCAGTTGTTTTTTGCAGAACCGTAAACTGCTGGGAAGTCTAATTGCTCCTCAGTAGCTCCTAATTCGAACATTAGATCAAAAACTTTCTCATGAACTTCTTCTGGAGTACAGTTTTCTTTATCTACTTTATTGATAACCACGCAAGGTTTCAATCCTAAATCGATCGCTTTTTGTAAAACGAAACGAGTTTGTGGCATTGGACCTTCAAAAGCATCAACTAGCAAACATACACCATCGGCCATGTTCAATACACGTTCTACTTCACCTCCAAAATCGGCGTGGCCTGGAGTATCGATAATATTGATTTTTGTTCCTTTATATTGAACAGAAACGTTTTTAGAAGTAATTGTAATACCTCTCTCACGCTCTAAATCGTTATTATCTAAGATTAAATCACCTGTGTTTTCGTTTTCACGAAATAACTGACAGTGATACATAATTTTATCAACCAAAGTGGTTTTACCGTGATCGACGTGGGCAATAATTGCAATGTTTCTAATAGATTCCATCTGTGATTTTTAATGGGCGCAAAGGTACACTTTATTTTCTAAAAAAAAACGTTTCTGACATAGTTTGCGTATATACAATCAATTAGTTAATATAAAACATCAAAATATCGGTTTCAAAATGACATTAACATACGTTTAGTTATAGTTAAATTAACTATATTTGAGGTGATGAAAAGTAAAACTCTCCAAATTACTCTTATTTATACCATCATCTCAATAATTATGGCAATCTTATGTCATAAATTATTCATAACCTACTTTTCTTCACCAGAATATCTATACCTGCCTTTAATAAAAGACATTATATTCATCCTAATTACAGTATTGGTTTTCAGTCTCATACTTTCAAAAAACGAAAAAAGAAACATCACAATTTTTGAAAAGCTAAACAAAACCAACGAAGAAATTGAAGAATCTAATGAAAAATATGATATCGTAGCAAAAGCGACTAGCGATACCATTTGGGATTGGAAAATTCAAGAAGACAGCATTAATTGGAACAAAGGAATTGAAAGTGTTTTTGGTTATGATCCTAAAGAAGTAGGCAAAACTTCTAAATGGTGGTTTGACAAAATTCACCCAGAAGACAGTATCCGAATGTCAATAAAGCTGTATTCTTTTATTGAACAAAAAACAGAAAAATGGCAAGACCAATACCGTTTTAGATGCGCAGACGGAACTTACAAATATGTTTTGGACAGAGGTTTTTTATTGAAAGATGAAAACGGAAGAGCCATCAGAATGATTGGGGCGATTCAGGACATTACAAAACAAAAAGAAGAAGAACAGCGATTAAAGCTTTTAGAAACCGTAATTACACAATCTAAAGACTCTATTTTAATTACCGAGGCCAATTCTTCTGAGAGAAGAATACCTAAAATAGTATATGTAAATCCTGCATTTTCACAAATGTCAGGTTATCAATCAAATGAAATTATCGGAAAATCTCCAAACATTTTCAAAGGTCCAAAATCAGATTCTGATGAATTACAAAAACTTTTGAGAGCTATAAAAAATGAAGAAGAGTGCCTTATTGAAACTATTACTTACACCAAAAGCAAAGAAGAATATTGGGTACGATTTTCTATGATTCCTATTTTTAATAATGAAGGCGTGATTTCACACTGGATTTCGATTCAGAGAGACATTACAGATGAGAAAAAACTAGAAACAGAAAAAGAACATCTTATTCGAGAATTAACACAAAACAATAAAGACTTAAAACAATTTTCATACATCACATCACATAACCTTAGGGCACCACTTTCTAATTTAATCGGACTTTTAAATTTAATAGAAGATATACCGATCGAAAATGAAGAGCTCCAAGAAATACTAGCCGGATTTACAAAATCTACTCATTTACTAAATGAAACCATAAACGATTTAGTAAAAGTGATCATTATTAAAGACAATCCTTCAATGCAAAAAGAAGAAGTGTCTTTGAAAGAAGTTTTTGAAAATGTATTTAGCCAGCTTTCATTTCAAATTGAATTACACAAACCAATAATTAAACTTAAATTTGACAAAGTCCCTGAACTTATTACAAACAAAGCTTACATTGAAAGCATCCTATTAAACTTGCTTACCAATTCCATAAAATATAAATCGGAAAATAGAAAACTAAAAATTTCTATAACAGCAGAACAAATCGAACAACGAACAATCTTAACCTTTAAAGACAACGGAATCGGAATTGATTTAGAAAGAAATCGCGACAAAGTATTTGGGCTTTATCAAAGATTTCACAATTATCCAGACAGCAAAGGATTAGGATTATACCTTGTAAAATCGCAGGTAGAAACAATGGGAGGAACAATTTCTATCGACAGCGAAGTCAATAAAGGAACTACATTTACAATAACATTTAAAAATTAATCATTATGCTTGAGCAGATTTTATGCATCGATGATGACCCTATCACATTGATGCTATGCAAAAAAGTAATTTCAAAATCTTTGTTTTCACACGAAGTTATTACAGCTCAAAACGGCGAAGAAGCTCTTCATCATTTCAATGTATTAAAATACACCAACGATAAAGCTAAAAAAAGACCCGAATTAATTTTTTTAGATCTAAATATGCCAATTATGGGAGGATGGGAATTTTTAGACCATTTCACTTCTCCAGATTACAAAGAATTCAACACCGTTCCCGTTATCGTACTATCTTCAACTATTGACCCTGAAGATCTAGCCAAAGCAAAAAAATATCCTATTATAATAGATTTTTTATCTAAACCTATTACACTGCCAATGCTAGAATATCTTAAAAAGAAAATAGATCTTTAGATTAAATTCTAAATAATTAAAAATCCAAATTCCAACTTTAAAAACTATTGGAATTTGGATTTTTTTTTATTTTCAAAAATGATTTTAGAATTCAATATAAACAAAAAAAAGTCCTCTAAAAGAGGACTTTTCTATATCTAATAAATTGTGTTAATTACAATTTAGCAACGTGTTTCGTTAATTTAGACTTCAAATTAGAAGCTTTGTTATCGTGAATGATATTCTTTTTAGCTAATTTATCAATCATAGAGATTACAGTTGATAATTTTGCAGTAGCATCAGATTTATCAGTAGCTAATCTTAATGCTTTGATAGCATTACGAGTAGTTTTATGTTGGTATCTGTTAAGAACTCTTCTTTTTTCGTTGCTTCTGATTCTTTTTAAAGCTGACTTATGATTTGCCATTTCTTTTTAATTTTAGATGTAATAATTATTATATATACTAGTTAAAAAAGAAAAACCTCCCACAATTGTAAAACAATCACTTTGGTTTTAACTAATAAAATAGAAATCGAGACACCAATTTTTATTTTATAAAACTTATTTACAACTAATTTTCGTAGTCTGTAAGGGAATCGAACCCCTGTTACCAGGACGAAAGCCTGGAGTCCTAACCCCTAGACGAACAGACCATTTCCTTCTAAGTTCTCTTCAATTTAAAATTGAAATTTGTAGTCCGTGGGGGAATCGAACCCCCCTTACCAGGATGAAAACCTGGCGTCCTAACCGATAGACGAACGGACCTAATTTTCCTAAGTTTGGAAATTTTCAATATGTAATATAACTTGTAGTCCGTGGGGGAATCGAACCCCCCTTACCAGGATGAAAACCTGGCGTCCTAACCGATAGACGAACGGACCGCGCTTCTGTATTGCGGATGCAAAGATACATCTATTTTTTAGTTGCGCAACACCTAACGTAAAAAAAATATTTTTTTTTTAGTATGCCTTAGCAAAAAGCACTCTTTTAGAAGAAGGTTTCCCAGTAAACACACAGGTTCCCGCCTCTTCAACAGCATCCAAAGGAATGCAACGAATCGTCGCTTTTGTCAATTCTTTTATTTTTTCTTCTGTCTCAGCAGTTCCATCCCAGTGAGCAGACAAAAAGCCTCCTTTACCTTCTAAAACTTCTTTAAACTCCTCAAAATTATTCACTTCCGTAATATGAGTATTACGATAATCTAATGCTTTTGTAAATAAGTCAGTTTGAATCTGCTCTAAAAGATCATTTACATGTTCAACGATATTTTCGCTAGCAACAACCTCTTTCGTCAAATTATCACGTCTTGCTACTTCAAAAGTTCCATTTTCTAAATCTTTTGGACCAACAGCAATTCGAACAGGAACTCCTTTCAATTCCCATTCCGCAAATTTAAATCCTGGTTTTTGAGTTGTTCTGTCATCAAATTTAACAGTGATTCTTAATTTTCTCAATTTAGCTGCTAACTCATTAACTGCTTCAGTAATTTGAGCCAATTGTTCGTCTGTCTTATATATAGGAACAATCACCACTTGTATTGGAGCTAAGTTTGGAGGCAATACCAATCCTTGGTCATCAGAATGCGTCATAATCAACGCCCCCATTAAACGAGTAGACACTCCCCAAGAAGTTCCCCAAACATGTTCTTGTTTTCCTTCAGCATTAGCAAACTTAACATCAAATGCTTTTGCAAAGTTTTGTCCTAAAAAGTGAGATGTACCAGCTTGCAATGCTTTTCCGTCTTGCATTAATGCTTCAATACAATACGTTTCATCTGCTCCAGCAAAACGTTCTGTTTCGGTTTTAAAACCTTTTACAACTGGAATTGCCATGAAGTTTTCTGCAAAATCAGCATAAACATTCATCATTTTCTCTGACTCTTCTATTGCCTCATCTTTTGTAGCGTGAGCAGTATGCCCTTCTTGCCATAAAAACTCAGCAGTTCTCAAAAACAAACGCGTACGCATTTCCCATCGAACCACATTAGCCCATTGATTAATTAACAAAGGTAAATCTCTATAAGACTGCACCCATCCTTTATATGTAGACCAAATAATAGCTTCACTTGTTGGACGAACGATAAGCTCCTCCTCTAATCTTGCATTTGGATCAACCATTAATTTCCCTGGTCTATCCTCATCATTTTTTAATCTGTAATGCGTTACAACCGCACACTCTTTTGCAAATCCCTCAGCATTCTTCTCCTCAGCCTCAAACATGCTTTTCGGCACAAACAAAGGGAAATACGCATTTTGATGTCCAGTCTCTTTGAACATACGATCCAACTCCGCTTGCATTTTTTCCCAAATAGCATAGCCGTATGGCTTAATTACCATACATCCTCTAACTCCTGAATTTTCAGCTAGATCTGCTTTTACAACCAGTTCGTTATACCATTTCGAATAATCTTCTGATCTTGTAGTAAGGTTCTTACTCATATTATATATTTTGGCACAAATTTTGTTTTATACAATTTTAACTAAATAGTTTGACAAAACTAACTAATTTTGTAATGTGCAACAATAAAAAACACCACAGATATGAAAACTTACCTTTCACTCCGCCAAAACTCTAATCATTTTTACTTAATTGGATTATTGAGTTTATTGCTAGCGTCATGTGGTTCTTACCAAAATTCATCTTATTACGATAATGATGGAGTATATGGAGGTACATCTGTTAAGTATGTACAAACTGGAACAAACAACCAATACAAAGAATATTTTAGATCATTGCAAGATGACAATCAGCCAACTGAAATATTTACTGATGTTGATAATTACACCAATTATTCAGACAGTACTCAAACTGCCTCTGTAGCAGGCTATCCTGCATGGGGAAGCAGCAGTTCTGAAGTTTCTGTAAATGTTTACTCTACACCAACATGGTCATTCGGATTCGGATGGGGATACCCTTATTATGGATATGGATACGGTTACGGATGGGGCTACCCTTATTACGGATGGGGTTACCCAGGTTACGGATGGGGCTACCCTGGATGGGGTTATCCTGGTTATGGATACCCTTATTATGGATACAACTACTCTTATAACTACGGAAGAAGAGGTTCTGCAGGTTATTACGGAGACAGAAACTACGCTTACAACAGAAATTACAGCACTAATAGAGGATACACAACCAATAGAGGAGCGTATACAACTAATAGAAACTACACTACCAACAGAGGAAGCTATACAACTAATAGAGGAAGCTTTACAAATAATAGAAGCTACAACACAAATAGATCCAACGGTTATACTGACTTCAGAAGAACTAGCACAAATAGCGGAACAACAAGTCCAACATTTACAAATAGAAGATCGTATTCAAACGGTTCTGACTACAGCAACAGCAATTACAACAGCACCAGAAGATCTTATAATAGCGGGAACGGCAATACCACAACAAATAGAAGCTACACCCCTAGCAACAACAGCGGTTCATCAAGAAGTTATACTCCAAGCAGCCCTAGCCGTTCAATGAACAGCAGCGGTGGCGGAGGAAGCTCTAGATCATACGGTGGCGGCGGTGGCGGCGGCGGAATGAGATCTGGCGGCGGTGGCGGAGGAAGAAGATAATTTTTTCCTCAGCAGTCTTAAATTCGAACTAAAACTTATCAAAATGAAAAAAATACTTTTCCTATTTATAACAGGACTAACTGTCAGCGCGTCATATTCACAAGAAGTTTCAGACGGTTTACGTTACGCCCAAGACAATCTTACCGGAACTGCTCGCTTTAGAGCAATGAGTGGTGCTTTTGGAGCTGTTGGAGGAGACATATCTGCCTTAAGCGTTAACCCAGCTGGATCTGCAATTTTCAACAGCAATCAAGTCGGAATATCTTTTAGCAATCAGAATATCAAAAACAACTCTAATTACTTTGGCACTAATACTTCAGATAAAGAAAACTCTTTTATCTTAAACCAAGCCGGTGGTGTTTTTGTATTTAAAGACAATAATCCAAAAAATGGATGGAATAAAATCGCAATTGGTGCAACTTACGAGAACACGAATAATTTCAATAATGAAGTTTTCTCAGCTGGAACCAATCCTACTAATTCAGTAGGCGACTATTTTATGTCTTATGCAAATGGAATCCCTCTAAAAGTCATAGATGGTTTAGACTATCGCGATTTAAATTACACAGAACAGCAAGCCTATATGGGATATTGGGGACATGTTATTGACCCTGCTGCTATTGATCCAGAAAACACTGAATACCTAACGAATATTCCTGCTGGAGGAAATTATTACCAAGAAAACGAAGTTTACACTAGAGGCTATAACAGTAAAGTAGGTTTTAACATTGCTACTTCATATAAAGACCGATTTTATATTGGAGCTAATTTAAATGTTCACATTACTGATTATAGAAGAACTACAAGTTTCTATGAAGACAATAGTAATCCGTTACAGCCATACGAGACAATTTCTAATTTACGTTTCAACAACGAATTATATACTTACGGAAATGGATTCTCTTTCCAACTTGGAGCAATAGGGAAAGTAACTGAAAATTTCAGACTTGGTTTAGCTTATGAATCTAATACTTGGTATGAACTATACGACGAAACCTCTCAAAGCATTTACACAACTAGACAAGCAGATGGCGGACCAGCTTTGAATGCTAATGTAAACCCTAATGTAATTAATGTATACGAATCATATACTTTGCAAACTCCAGACAAATGGACTTTTAGTGCCGCATATATATTTGGAAAATCTGGTTTATTAAGTATTGATTATGCTATAAAAAACTACGGAAATACTAAATTCAAACCTACAGACGACCCAGGTTTTAGAGGAATTAATAATGATATTAGCAACACTCTTACTAGTACTGGCGAACTTCGAATTGGTGCTGAATACAAAATCAAACAATTAAGTTTGAGAGGTGGATATCGCTATGAAGGAAGCCCTTATAAAAACGGAATCACAGTTGGAGACTTAAACAGCTACTCTGCCGGTTTGGGATATAATTTCGGAACTACCAAATTAGATTTAGCTTATTCATACTTAGAAAGAGAATCAAATCAAGGTTTTTTCACGAGAGGTTTCACAGATGCGGCTAAAGTTACTTCAAAACTAAACAATGTCACTATGACTTTATTATTTGAATTGTAATTAAAAATCAAAATAGATGATTGAAAATTTCCGTCAGGTTTTTGCTTGACGGATTTTTTTTACCTTTTAAGCATCTTTCACTTTAAATTCTACTTAAGAATAACTGCAGCTTCATAAAAAACAGCTAAAACAAAGTGCAAACTAGTGAAGTTTGAATAAAAAAAGTGTAATTTTGCACTCCAATTTATAAAAGTATGAGAACCAAGTCTTTAAAAAAGAACAAAATTAACGTAATCACTCTTGGGTGTTCAAAAAATGTTTATGACAGCGAAGTCCTTATGGGACAGTTGCGTGCAAATGGAAAAGAAGTTGAACACGAAGCTCCTGCAGAAAAAGAAGGAAACATTATTGTAATTAATACTTGCGGATTTATTGATAATGCAAAAGCAGAATCAGTAAACATGATTTTGGAATATGCAGATAAAAAAGACAGAGGACTTGTAGACAAAGTTTTTGTAACAGGATGTCTATCTGAGCGTTACAGACCAGATTTAGAAAAAGAAATTCCTAACGTTGACCAATACTTTGGAACAACAGAATTACCTCAATTATTAAAAGCTCTTGGAGCTGATTATAAACATGAATTACTTGGAGAACGTTTAACTACAACTCCGAAAAATTATGCTTATTTGAAAATTGCGGAAGGATGCGACAGACCTTGCAGTTTTTGCGCAATTCCATTAATGAGAGGTTCTCACGTTTCTCAACCAATTGAAAAATTAGTTAAAGAAGCTCAAGGCCTTGCTAAAAACGGAGTTAAAGAATTGATCTTAATCGCTCAAGATTTAACGTATTACGGACTTGATCTTTATAAAAAAAGAAATTTAGCAGAATTATTAGAGGCTTTAGCAGTTGTTGAAGGAATCGAATGGATTCGCTTACACTACGCTTACCCTACTGGTTTCCCGATGGATGTTTTAGAATTAATGAAACGTGAGCCAAAAATCTGTAATTATATTGATATTCCATTACAGCATATTTCAGATTCTATTCTAAAATCTATGCGTCGTGGTACAACTCAAGCTAAAACAACTCAATTATTAAAAGATTTCCGTGCTGCAGTTCCAGGAATGGCAATTAGAACTACTTTAATTGTTGGTTACCCAGGAGAAACTCAAGAGGATTTTGAAATTTTGAAAGATTTTGTTCAAGAAATGAAATTTGACAGAATGGGATGTTTTGCTTATTCTCATGAAGAAAATACTCATGCTTATTTGTTAGAAGATGATGTTCCAGATGATGTAAAACAAGCGAGAGCTAATGAAATTATGGAATTACAATCTCAAATTTCTTGGGATTTGAATCAAGAAAAAGTGGGCAAAGTTTTCAGATGTATTATTGACAGAAAAGAAGGCGCTCATTTTGTAGGCCGTACAGAGTTTGACAGTCCTGATGTTGACAACGAAGTTCTAATTGACGCTTCTAAGCATTATGTTAAAACTGGTGAATTTGTTAATATCAAGATAATTGAAGCAACAGAATTTGATTTATACGGAGAACCTGCTTAAATTTACAGTGAACTATTGCAAACATTAGACAAAAAAACTTTTATGAAACCTATTCTGAACCTAATTCTTTTCGTTTTTACTTTATTTTGCTTCAACACTGTTTCTGCTCAATATGGAGGCGGATATAATAATGGTTACGGTGGCTACGGCAATGGTTATGGCGGTGGCTACGGAAGAGGTGGCGGAATGGGAATGGACAGAAGTATGATGGGTGGACAACAGCAAGGTACACCAAGCAAACCTAAAGAAACTCCTCCTGAAGAAATTGCTGCAATTATCATGGAACAAATGAAACCACAGGTAAATTTGGATGAATTGCAAGCAATTGCTATTTCAAATGTTTTATCAGAAAGCATCAGAGAGCAGGGTATTTTATTGAAAAACGAAAGCAGTAGCCAAGATCAAAAAATTGAGCAGATTAAAGCTTTAAAAGAGAGTACTGATAAAAAAATCAGCGCTTTTTTAAATCCTGATCAAATTGAAAAGTATAAAACTTTCATGGATACTTTTAAAGACATGAAAAAATCTAAATCAAAAAAGAAAAAAGATAAAGATTCTAAAGATAAAGACTCAAAAGAAGTAAAAGATGCCCCAGATACGAAAATTTCAGAATAATCGTTATTAACTTATAAAACAACGAATTATGACAAAAAAACTTTTTTGTTATCTGATTTTAGCAATTATCATCAGTGCTTGTTCTACAAATCCGTACAAGAATACTGAGAAAGCTTATGATCAGCAGCTGAAAACTTTAGAGAACCAGATTACAAGCAAAGAAGCCAAACCAATTCCGCCAGTTTCACCATTGGCAATTGACACTTCTTATGCACAGCAACTGGGAATCATAAAAGATACTTTATCTAAAACAGGTTCTACGTATTTGGTAAACGGAATAAATACCGAGTGGGTTGGTACTGTAAACTTTAACTTAAGAAAACCAAGTTTCGTTATTATTCATCATACTGCTCAAGATTCTCTACAGCAGACGATTAATACTTTTACAAAAACGAAAACTCAAGTAAGCGCTCACTACATCATTTCTGAAAATGGAAAAGTAGTACAAATGCTTAATGATTATCTAAGAGCATGGCATGCTGGAAATTCGACTTGGGGAAAAACAACAGATTTAAACTCTTGTTCTATTGGTATTGAGTTGGACAATAACGGTTTTAAACCTTTTACTGAAGCACAAATTAGCAGTTTGGTCGCTTTGTTAACTAAATTGAAAAAGGATTATAACATTCCGACGCAAAACTTTTTAGGTCATGCTGATATTGCACCGGGAAGAAAACAGGATCCAAGCGCCTTGTTTCCGTGGAAAACTTTAGCAGAAAAGGGATTCGGAATTTGGCCAGATGAAGTTTTAGAGCCAGCTCCTTTTGATTTTAAAATTGAACCAGCGCTTAGAATAATAGGTTACAACACCAAAAATTTAAGTGCCGCAATTCAAGCTTTTAAATTGCATTATATTCAAACTGATGCAACTTCAGTTTTAGATAGAAAAACAATCGATGCGATTTATTCGATATATAAAAAACAGGTTCAATAAAACCTCATCATTAAAATAAAAAAAAGCGTTTCTTATATTTGGAAACGCTTTTTTTTGATCCTCATATCAAACGTTCGTACGGAACGTGTAACCACGCTGTAATTAAATCCTGAAACCTCAAATATCAAATATCAAACCTCTAAACTAAAAGCTCAAACTTTCAGACTTTCAGACTTTCAAACTTTCAAACTTAAAACCTCAAACTTGAAACAAATAAAAAAGCTGCCAAAACATTAGAATGTTTCGACAGCTCCAAAAAAAAAAAAAAAATATCAATCTTTATCTCTAGAAAGAGTATGTTGTTGCAATTAACCCGAAGAAGCTTCCTCCTGTTGGCAATGCATCTTTGTCTAAAAATATATCCTGAGATGCCGCATCGTATCTTAACTCAGGAATTATGGTAAGTTTTCCAACTTTGTAGTTTAAAGAAACTGTGTTAGCAAATACACTTGATCCTGCTAAAGTTCCTAAGCTTAGAGCCGCATCTTTAGCATCAAAATATTCCATTCTGTAAGCTAAAAGCAAGGTTGGTTTGAAAGAATAAGTAGCATATCCTACCAAAGAAAACCAATCTCCATCTAAATTACTGTCAAAATCATTTGTCGTTTTAGCATAAGTTGCATTTAATCCAAGTGAAAAACTATCATTAATTGCTTTAGATGCTGTTAAATCAAACTGTGTTTTATTTTCGTCTGAAACTGGAATTGTACTTCCCGGAATTGGATTACTACTTCCTGTTGTAAAATTCAAATAAGCACTTCCTGTATCTCCAATATATCCTACTTGACCGATAAATGTTTTTTGGTAAGAACCTGCATCCATAGCCGATTTAAAGTCTGTCGGGTTGGTTAATCCTAACATCGCAGTAAATTTACCAGAAGTAAATTGCGCTTTAACCCCAGTATTGAAAAATGGTCCATAAGAAAACGCATAAGACATACTGTAGTTTTTATTATCTACCGCATCTAAGACTTCATATCCGATATGAGTTCCGAAACTACCTGCTACTACTTTAAATTCATCAGTCAAATTGTATGTAAAATATAATTGTTTTAATAAAAATTTTGCACTTGCATCTTTATCTGGCGTTTCATTATATGAAAATTCTGCTGCTCTTTTTCCGAAACCTAAGTCCACAAAAACAGACGCTTTTCCAAATGTATGACCTGCTTCAATCGATGCCATTCCTAATTCGAATGAATTTTGCGAGTTGGTGAAGCTCGTCAATCCATTCATTTGTTTTGAAAAATCATATTTGTAGTACGCATCTGCAGAACCTCCCCATGTGGTTGCTGGAGCAGATGTTTCCTCTTCTTGGGCAAAGGCAAAAGAACTTGTTAACATCGCGGCTAAAATGTGAAATGCTTTTTTCATGTTTTAATTTGGTTTTTAGTTATTAATTGATTCTGGTTAGTTAATCTTTTATATATCTATTTAATAGTATAAGTCACTTCTAAAACCTTTCATGCGCCCTTCAAATCATCATCATTTTCATTAGCGAATTTATTAACTTTTGTATGAGTAGAATAATTCAAAACTGCTTTTTTGACGTTTTAGGCGAAGAATTACGGATTACAAAAATTAATGTTCCAATAATCATTATTTGATATTTATAGATAATTGTTTTTGAAAATTCAACAACATAATTTTACCTTTTCAATCAAATAAAAATAGGGCTAAAGTAAAAAATACTACAAAAATAAGAGACAAAACATCTTGAAAACTCATTTTAAAAACAACACCCCTATAAAAAATAGGGGTATATATAAAAATAAATAAAAAAATACAAAAACAACCACAATGCAAAAGCAAGTAACCAAACAAAACAATTAGAAGAAAAAATTCCTACAAAAATAAATCATCATAAGAACGTTTTTAAACTCAAAACTATAGCTCTTTTTAAGCACAAAAAGTATTCATATAAGACAAAAAAGCCCGTTCATTTAATTTGAACGGGCTTTGCAAAAAATGACATAACTAACTATATTATTCTTTATTATACATTCTCAAATATTCGCGTACTTTAATTCCAGATTCTTTTAAATCCTCATCTTTCCATTTTCCTTCCGATTTAGCAGATTTCTTTAGAATTGAGCAAGTCTCATCTTTATCTGACACCGACCAAGTAATCCAGCTTAATTTTCGTGCTTCCATCCAATCGACATATTCCTGCCAAGCTTTATAATTTAGAGGTCCATCACCAGAAGCTTCCATTCCTGCCGATTCTGAAATAAAAACAGGCAAACCGCTTTTAATAGCGTTATCGGTTCTATCTCTTAATTCTTTACCGTGTGTTGCCGCATAAAAGTGCATCGTATACATTATATTAGTATAACCTCTTATCGGATCTTGAGCAGGAAGATCTATATCTTGATCCCAATGCGGACAACCCACTAAAATTATATTATTCGGATCGTTCTCGCGAATGACTTTTATAACTTCTTCTGCATAGGTTTTTACTTCCCACCAAGTCTCATAATCTGGTTCGTTAAAGACTTCATATATTATATTAGGATACTTAGCGTATTTTTTAGACATCTCGGCAAAAAAGTCTTTTGCTTCTTTCAGGTTTACATTATGACTGTGCCAATCTATAATTACATATATATCAGACTTTATTGCTCCATTTACAACAGCCTCTATTTTCTCTTTCGAAAATTGCGGATCTTTTATATAGGAGTACTCACCAAGTTCGATTCCCATTGCTGCGCGAACTACATTACAATTGAAATCCTTTTTTAACCAGTTTACCGCTTTTTCATTATAAAATCTTGGCCACATGCTATGCCATCCAAAACTTAAGCCGCGAAGCACAATCGGATTATTATCTTTGTCTACAAGCTGAGTTCCGAGAACGCTTAACTGTCCGTGTTTTTTCACAAATTGCGCTTTTGAAACATTCATCAGAAACAAAAGAAAAAAAGCAACATACCAAACCTTTGATTTCATATTATATAGATTTAAGGAATTAATTTTAAGGTAATAACATCATGCGAAGCTATTTCAGCTGTAAAAACTTTTTTCGTATTTCCGACTTCTTTGTTCTTCCAAAGGTCTTTCAACTTGAAGGTCGTTTTATTGAAATCAGCTTCATATCCGAAATCGGCATCTTTGAGATTGTTTTTCTTCCAATCGAAATTGACTCTTTTTGAAGTTTCTGTTCTATTTATAAAGCTAACTGCCCAAGCTTCATCTGAAAGCGGTTTTACCCACACTTCTACTCCATCTAAGATAGCATATTTAAATCCTTGAATTCCAAGTTTATCTTGATTTACAGCAAGTAATTCTTTATTGGTTAAAATTGCCAAAGTTTCTTTAGACATTTTACGATAATCATTTCCTGTAAATAAAGGCGAAGAAAGCATACACCACATTGCAAAATGCGTTTTATCTTCAGTGTCATTCATTTCGTTTCCAACTTCCATCATATCAAAATCATTCCAATGATCTGGACCTGAATATTTACGAATATCTTTTCGCATATCAGCAATTTTCATAAATCCCCAAGACGACCAATTTTCTGGATGTTTGAATTCGCAATCAAAACAAGGATAAATATCGCCAGAGATTCTCCAAAGATTCCCAACAGGTTTTCCCCATTCCCACGGCTGATTATCTCCCCATTCGCAAAGGCTGAAAACAATTGGTCTTCCTGCTGTTTTTAATGCATTGCTCATGGTTGTATACGCTTCTTTTGCAGTAATTCCTTCTGTATTGCACCAATCGTATTTTAAGAAATCGATTCCGAGTTTTGCATAAAATCTAGCATCCTGATATTCGTAACCTCTTGTTCCAGGATAACCTGCGCAGGTTTTGGTTCCTGCACAATTATACAATCCGAATTTAAGTCCTTTACTGTGAACATAATCTATAAGCGCTTTCATTCCGCTTGGAAATTTTTCTGGATCTGGAACCAAATCGCCGTTTATATCACGTTCGTGCGTCATCCATCCATCATCTAAAACAATATAATTGTAACCAGCTGCGGCCAAACCAGAAGAAACCATAATATCTGCGGTTTCTTTTACTAATTTTTCGTCAATATTGGTTGCAAAAGTATTCCACGAATTCCAGCCCATTGGCGGTGTCATTGCAAGTCCTTCAAATTTTCCGGCCTGTTGTTTATGAGTATTTCCTTGGCTGAAAGCAAAACTCGAAATACTTAAAGCAAGCATCAATGCGATTTTTTTCATTTTCTAGATCTTAATTGATTATAAAAAGATGTTCCCTAATTTTTCAACTAGGGAACATCACAAACTAACTCAAACCGATTCCTATTTTAATACAAATCCTAAATCATCAAACAATACGGTATTACCACCATCACTATTTGACTCTTGGAATGTGATCATTGAAAGAGTTGAAGGATTTCCTAATTTATCTAACGGAATTTCTATGTAAACCCACGCCGTTGTAACTGGTATAACATAGTTTGGCCCGCCGTTTAAACTAAAGTTAACCTGACCGTTTTTAGCTCCTTTCACCGCGATTCTAAATGCTTTATAAGGAGTCATATCAACATTGAAGCCCCAGTTTCCGCCATCCCAAGCTGCGAATTCCCATTGCCATGATTTTTCACCTTGATACGAATCACCATCAAAATCGAAATTAACTCCTTTACCAGCCCAAGGTCCTCCCCACTGCATTCCGTAAAGTTTATCATCATATAATGCCGTTCCGATAGCTTCTTTTGAAACTGCTGTTCCAGAAATATTAGAAACTGTCAAATATCTATGATTCGCATTGGCTGGAATTTTCACTACAACTTCTTCCAAAGTTGATGAAACAACCTCAACAGGAACTTCTGGTTCTGTAGCCGTTTTAGCCAATGTAACAACTGGATCTAAGAAATATTTTCCTTTTATGGTTACCTCATCTCCTTCTTCACAGTTTATAGAATTGAATCCGCTGAATGTTGGCACGGGAGGCGCAACCATTAAATCGTACTCTGCTGTTCCTCTACTTGTAACTACTCTTAATTTATTAGAAGCATTTGCAAAAGGCGTATTTTCATCAACAAGAATAATGATATCAGTATCTGTTACAAAAGTTGATCTAAAATAAGTATCGTAATCATTGAAATAAACTTTTGTCGCTGTTAGAAATCCTTTTCCGTGAATTACATAATAATTTTTTGGATCTACTAATTTCGTTGGTTCTAACGGCTTAAGACTTCCATCTGCATTATAACCAGAAGGCATCACCGATTCTATGACAGGCGCTCCTGTGTATACATCAGCGCTATCATCATTTGAGCAGGAAGTAAAAAGCAATAATGACAGCATTAATACCAGACATGCTCCTAATGAAACAATTTTTAAATTTTTCATATTTTAATATTTTTAAAATTATTTAAAAGTATATGGTACTACTTCCGTTAATTTTGGATTTTTAGTTAAGTCATCAGCAGGATAAGGAAGCAACAAATTCGTTGCCGAAATTGTGATGTGTTTTTCAACTTCTCTATTCCCTCTGTTTTGCGCTTCTAGAATTGCTTTCGCTTTTTCGAAAGGCAAACGTCCTAGATCAAAATAATAATCTCCTTCGCAAGCTAATTCTGCACGTCTTTCTTTAAAAATATCATCAAATGTAATTACAGATTTTGTTGGCAAACCTGCTCTTTTTCGAACTGCGTTGTATGATTTAAGCGCGTTTGCGTCTGTAGTGCTTCCTGTTTGTCCGCCAAGAATTGCTTCTGCGTGAATTAATAACAATTCAGCATAACGCATCATGTAGCTATTCATACTGCTTTCTCCATTATTTACAGGATTAAAAGCTCCCGTAATTGGAAGATTTTCTTTTCCGATAACGTATTTCTTAAGTCCAGCTCCCGATTTTTGTGCTTCATATTGCAACTCAAAAGTATAGCCTAATATTTTTGGAGCACCAATTTCTAATGTTTTTGCATAAGTCAAATTAGGATAAAAATCTCCTGGAAGCATAAAAGTCTCGATTCTTCTTCTGTCTCCGTTTTCAAAACCATTTTTAATCAAATCTTGAGATGGGGCAATCTGACCAGAATATGTAGTTTCTACTAATCTATTTTCAGGGGCAAATAATGTATTGGTAAAGTTTCCGTCAAAATAACCTCCAGTTCCTGTCCATTGCCAAGCAAAAATAGACTCTTCATTATTGTTGTTTTTTTGCAAAAATAAATCAGCAAAAGATTTAGACGGAAGTTCGTCTCCACCTAATAATTTAAACTCTCCGCTATTAATAACTTCTTGCGCCATTTGTCTAGCCAAGTCATATTTCTTTTGATATAAATAAACTTTTGCAAGCAACGCTTTTGCAGATCCAGCAGAAACGTGAGCATTTGCAGCATAATTTGAACCTCTATTTTTTGTTCTCAAATTGGCAATTGCAAATTTCAAATCATTTTCGATAAATGTGTAAACATCTTCAACTCGGTTACTTGGAATAACATAGTTTTTTGAATAGTCCGCATTGTTCTCAATAATAGGCACATTTCCCCATAATCTTACTAGAAAGAAATAAGAGAAAGCTCTAATAAAATGGCATTCGCCCAATGTATTATTTAAGGCTTCTTTGCTAACATTTGGCCCAACACTTTGAGGCAAATTGCTTAGATAAGCATTAGAATTTGCAATTGCGCCAAAGCAAGATCTCCAAGAGTCTGAGATATATCTCGATGTATTAGTGAAACTTAAATCAGTAAAATCACCAAAATCATTATAAATATCAGCATACATGTTTCCAGAAATTACATCGGTAATTCCGTAAAAACCTTCTTTATTCATATTAAACCAAACTAAACCATAAAGTCCGTTTGTTGCATTATCTAACTTTTCATCAGAATCATAATAATTACCCATCGTTGGATTTCCTTCAGCAGGCACTTCTATAAAATCTTGTGAGCAAGAAGAAAACAACATCAACAATGCCATCAATCCAACACCGCCTTTTTTATATATATTTTTCATACTTCTTTTTATTAAAATTCAACATTAAAACCAAAAGTAATTTGTCTTGGTACCGGATAGCGCCCGTTGTCAATTCCTGTCATTAACGCATCCTGATTGTAAGATCCTACCTCTGGATCGTATCCTGTATACTTCGTAAAAGTGTACAAGTTTTGTGCAGAAGCGTATACTCTCAACCTAGTCAATTTGATTTTTGAAATGATGTCAGATGGTAATGAATATCCTAATGTCACGTTCTGAATTCTTAAATATGAACCGTTTTCTATCATACGAGTTGAAATCGCATTGTTAATATGATCATAGCTAGAAGGAGTTGGCAATGAACCATCTAAATTACTTGCAGAATAAAAATCAGCCGCTTCAGTTAAATAGTTAGTACCTAAACCACTGTTCATAATTCCAGATGAACGAGTTAAATTCATTAATTTATTTCCAGCAGTTCCCTGAAGAAAAATGGATAAATCAACATTTTTATATTTGAAGTTGTTTGTAAAACCGTAAGTAAATTTAGGATTCGGGTTTCCGATTGCCGTTAAATCGCTTTGATCAATTTTACCATCATTATTCAAATCTTTATAAATAACATCACCTTTCACAAAATTTGGCAATAATGAGTTTGTTCCGTTTTTCAAAGGCACTTTATTTCCACTACCATCATCATGACCATATCTCACTAAATCTTCATCTGTTCTATAAATTCCTAAAGCCTCATAACCTAAGAAAGAACCAATTGGCAGACCTTCTTGTGTTCTCGTTACACTCACGGTGTTATAAGCAAGAGTTCCAGTTGTTTTCACAATATTTAAACCTGCCATATCTGTCACTTTATTAACATATTTGGTAAAGTTTAAACTAGAATCCCATGAAAAGTCTTTTGTAAATTTATTGTGATAACCAAGCGTCACCTCAACCCCTTTATTCTGCATACTTCCTAAGTTGAAATATGGCGGATTTACACCACCCTCATAATCACCACCTCCAGAAAGATAATTTGGAAGAGGAACTTGATATAAGAAGTTTTTAGAAACTTTTTTATACAAATCTACCGAGGCAGAAAATTTAGATTCAAACATTGTAAAATCTAAACCTAAGTTGGTTTGATCTTGCGTTTCCCATTTTAAATCTTTGTTTGGCGTATTTGAAGGAAGATAAGAAGTTCCCATTGAACTAATTACAACGTGCAAGTTAGAATCGTATAAATTGTTAGGAATTTGGTTATTTCCTGTTTGTCCCCATCCAAATCTAAATTTAATATTGTCAACATATTTTTTTGTACTTGCCATAAAAGACTCATTAGAAAGCTTCCATGAAGCACCAACAGAACTAAAAACACCCCATTTATTTCCTACGAAAAATTTTGAAGACCCATCGGCTCTTACTGCTGCAGAAATTCCATAACGATCAGCATAATCATAAACTACCCTTCCTAAATAAGAAGCCAAAGTCTGACTGCCTGAATAAGTGCTTTTAAGTTCTGCTTGTGTCAAATCTCCACCCGCAAGAGTTTGGTTATTATTGTCTTTATAACCATTTCCTACCATAGAATATCCTTCCCAGTGCGATCTATTTGATTCTTGAACGGCTAAGATTGTGAAGTTATGCTTATCAATAGTATTTCTGTAGGTAAGCATATTTTTTAAGTTCCAAGAATTTCCAGAAGACGGGTTGTAATACAAGTTTGCATAATCTTTTACCGCATTTCCTAAAGAATACATAGGATCAAAACGCTGTCCTAAGTTATCGTATAGGTAACCTCCTGCTTCAAAACGATATTCTAATCCTTTAACTATATCTACTTGAGTATAAAAATTTCCAGAATAATTCTTTCTTACCAAAGTATTAGATCCCAATAAAGATGTCGCTACTGGATTTACAAACGAAACTCCCGAAGTTGGTCCAGCAAAAGCACCAGATAATTCTCTAACTGCAACGTCTGGCGTAGCTAATAAAGAAGTTGCTACTACTCCGTTAAACTGTCCGTTTAGAGTCAATTTTTCATCTGTAATTGCACCGCTTACATTGATACCAACTTTAATAAAGCTATTTACTTTGGCATCCACATTTGTTCTAATGTTATATCTTTTAAAACCAGACTCTATAACAATTCCTTCCTGATTCAAAACTCCTCCAGAAATATAATACGTGACACCTTCTTTACCTCCAGAAAAAGACAGCTGATTTGAGCTCATCATACCCGTTTCATAAATAGCATCTTGCCAATCTGTTCCAGCGCCTAAAAGCTCTGGATGAGCAAATTCAGGACGTTTTGAAGATGGATCATAAACATTTGATAAAGCATTTTGATGTGTAGCATATTGTTGCAAATTCATTGAATGCAGTTTTTTAGGAAGATTACTTATCGAATAAGAATTCTCGAAAGTCAATTTACCCGTACCTTTTTTACCAGATTTTGTTGTTACAATGATAACCCCATTTGCTCCTCTTGAACCATAAATTGCAGTTGCCGAAGCATCTTTCAAAATATCGATAGACTCAATATCATTAGGATTAATAAGCGCCAATGGACTCATAGTAATATTTCCTGCATTAGAAAAGTTAGATTCACCAGAAGCATTTCTTCCAGAAGTAGCAGAATTTCTTGCATCTCCAGAAATTGGCACACCATCAATTACATACAAAGGTTCGTTTGTACCCGTTAAAGAAGAAACCCCTCTAATTTTCACAGAAACATTACTTCCAGGTTCTCCAGAGTTACTACTTACGACTACCCCCGCCGCTTTTCCTTGCATCATTTGGTCAAAGGAAGCTACTTTAAGATTCTCAATATCTTTAGAGCCAATACTTGAAATCGCGCTATTGATATCTTTACGTTTTTGCGTACCATAACCAATTACAACAACGTCTTTTAAGTCTTCTGCATTAGATTTTAAAACAACATCAATTTTCGTTTTACCGTCTACGGCAACCTTCAGCGTTGTAAAACCAATAAAAGAGAATGATAGAGTTGAATTTGCCGGAACATCAATAGAATATTTACCATCAAAGTCCGTAGAAACAGTCGCTTTCGAACCAGAAACCGAAACATTGGCACCTGGAATAGACAGTCCTTTTTCGTCTGAAACTGTCCCCGAAACTTTTACTTGAGCCGTAATAAAATTACTGGCCAGTAACAAAAATAATATCAAAGGAACAGCTCTGTGGTCAGCCTTCCAATGAATGAAGCTAGTCATTAGTTTTTTCATAATAAGTGTTTGGTTAGTTGAATTTGTTTATTGCGAATCCAAAAGTAAAAGCCTGGTAATTTTTACTTTCAAATTATTTAACAAATCTATAACAGAGAGGATTATCAAATCGATAATATTATATCATTTAATGATAATATTTTTACTAGAATCGATTTTAAAAACATATATGAAAATAAAATCGAGTAATTTTTAAATTATTCGCAATGATACAACTCCAAAGAACACAAACAATGAATAAAAACTAATGAAATTGCAAAATTCAAACGTTTTCGTTAAAAATAATATTTATTGATGACAAAAAAGTATCACTATAAAATTCGCTTCAAGCCTGAAAACTCTTCACGATACTGACTTGGTGTACAATTTTTTGTTGCTTTAAAACTACGATTGAAGTTCGCTATATTATTAAAACCTGATTTAAAAGCAACTTCAGAAACACTCATATCTTTTTCTACCAACCAACGCGCCGCATAACCAATACGGATGTCATTTATATAATTGACGAAAGTTTTCCCTGTTCTTTTTTTAATGAATCGGTTAAAAGAAATTATTGACATGCTTGCCACATTTGCCACATCTTCTAAAGTGATTTTTTCAGCAAAATGCTTTTGCACATATTCATAAACCAATTTCATTTTATCGTAATCATCAAAAGTATCATAGTCTACGGTATAAGTCGAAAGCAAGCGTTGATTTCTAGAATTTGCAAGATCATATAATAAAGAAGTGATTTCAAGAAAATAATCCATACCATCTAACTTAGAAAGCCTCACAAGCCTTGGCATTAATTCTTCAGCTGTTTTTTTCGAAAAAAGAATTCCGTGAATTGATCGATTGAACATATCTCGAATCGGATTCATAATACGTCTTGACAACAGAGATTCGTGAAATAAATCATTATGAAACTGAATTGTTATTTCGTGTATTTTTTTACTCGTGCATTTATTCAGTTCCCAACCGTGATATAAATTTGGGCCAATTAAAACCAATTCGACATTGTCGATTTCCTCAATATTATCTCCCACAACCCTTTTAACTCCTTTTCCATTTTGAATGAAATTGATTTCAAATTCTGGATGATAATGAACCGGAAAATCAAAACTATCTTTTACGCGATCAAAAACCAAAAAGCTGTCACTTGCAGCAAGCGGCGCTATTTCTCTATAAAAATTCTTCGTATTACTCATCTTAAATCTATTTCAGGAAAACAATCATTCGTTTATTCGATTGCAATAATATGATATATAATTGATAAAATAATATTAATTACACTATAATCATCCGTTTATCTTTGAAAAAATTAATTTATCATTTCTTTAAAAAGAACATTAATAATAAACATTAATCATTTTTTATTAAATAACTTTTTATAGTTTTAATAATTTTAACCCTAATCGCGTTGAGAATTTTCGATAGAAAAAACGCTATTATTTAAAAACTGTAAACCCTTGTTTAGCTAGCTTTTAGCTAAGCAACCAACTTATATTTTTCGATGAAAAAACATTTTTTAACACTTTTAGCTATAACTGTAATGAGCAGTTCGTGTTTGTCACAAAAAAGCCACAGTAATACTAATTTGTCACTTTCAGATAAAAAAGCAACAGCAGAAACTAAATCTTTATACAAAGAACTTCATTCTTTAACTCAAAAAGGTTTCCTTTTCGGACATCAAGACGATTTGGCTTATGGCGTAAAATGGAAATATGAAGATGGTCGAAGCGACATAAAAGATGTAGTTGGAGATTATCCTGCAGTTTATGGATGGGATATTGCAGGTTTAGAAAATGACAGTCCGAACAATATTGACGGAGTTCCTTTTGCTAAAATGAAACAATACATTATCGAAGCAAACGCAAGAGGCGGAATTTCAACTATCAGCTGGCATTTTGATAATCCAGCGACAGGAAAAAATGCTTGGGATAACATTCCAAATTCTTTAAAAACTATTTTGCCTGGAGCTGAAAATCATAAAAAATTTACTTCTTGGTTAGATAAAGCTGCCGTTTTCTTTTTGTCTTTAAAAGATAAAAATGGAAAAAATATTCCGATTCTTTTTAGACCTTTTCACGAATTGACTGGCGGATGGTTTTGGTGGGGAAAAGGAAATTGCACACCGGAAGAATTCAAAACTGCTTGGAAATTCACCTTTGATTATCTTCATAAAAAAGGCGTTCACAACTTGATTTATGTTTACAATACAGGAAGTTTTGGAAGCGAAAATGACTTCTTGACCAATTATCCTGGCGACAATTATGCTGACATGTTGAGTTTTGACTCTTACCAAAACAGTAATGATCCAAATGGAGAAAAATTCATTAGCGAAGTTCAAAATCAATTTAAAATATTGAACGAGATAAGTCTAAAAAAACATAAATTGATGGCTCTCGCAGAAGCTGGTTATGAAGCAATTCCAGACCCGAAATGGTGGACAGGAACTTTACTAAAAGCGATTGGAGATTATAAAATTTCTTATGTATTACTGTGGAGAAATCACGGATGGCAGGAAAAAGAGCAAAAAATGCATTACTACGCTCCTTTTAGCGGACAAGTAAGCGAAAAAGATTTTGTCGATTTTTACAATCTCAACCAAACCATTTTTGAGAAAGACATTCAAAAAAAATTAAAATAATCAATTTGGTAAAATAAAAACAGATTTAATTCTAACACATAGAAACATAGATTTTTATTGCTTTTTGTTTGAGGTTATAGAAAAAGCAAGCTTTAACACATAGCTCTATGTTTAATATTATAAGTGAAACGACTTTAATAAATTCCTAAAAGCTATGTTTCTATGTGTTAGAATTAAATCACCAAGTGAATAATTGCCCCAAAATAAATTACAATCTTTAAAAGAAATCTAATGCACGACAAAATTAGTTTAAAAGAAAAAATTGGTTACGGACTAGGAGATGCTGCTTCCTCTATGTTTTGGAAAATTTTCAGCATGTATCTGCTATTTTTCTACACCGATGTTTTCGGATTGGCGCCTGCTGTAGTAGGAACTATGTTTTTAATTACTCGAATCTGGGATTCTTGTTTTGATCCAATTGTTGGAATTCTAGCCGATAGAACCAAAAGCAAATGGGGAAAATTTAGACCGTATTTACTTTGGGTAGCGATACCTTTTGCCGTGATTGGAGTTCTAACTTTCTACACTCCAGATTTTGACGAAAAAGGAAAAATCATTTACGCTTACGTGACCTACTCGTTAATGATGATGATATATTCTTTAATCAACGTTCCTTATGCTTCACTTTTGGGAGTTATGTCTTCTGACAGAAAAGAAAGAAATACGCTTTCTTCTTACCGAATGGTTTTCGCTTTTGGAGGAAGTCTTTTGGCACTTTGGCTAATTGAGCCTTTGGTAAATTATTTTGGAGGAAATTTAAATTCTAAAACAGGCTGGCTAGCTACAATTGCCGTTTTCGGATTAATTACAACTATCTTTTTCTGGGCTTGTTTTTTATTCACTAAAGAAAGAATCAAACCAATTGAAAACGAACAAAACAACCTAAAAGAAGATTTAAAAGATCTTGTAAAAAATAAACCTTGGTGGATTTTACTTGGAGCAGGAATTGGAGCTTTGGTTTTCAATTCTATTCGCGACGGCGCTGCAGTTTATTATTTCAAATATTATGTAAGTAGCAGTATAAACTTCGATTTTTCGCTTTTTGGAACCGATTTCCACATGACGCCAACTTCAATCTATTTGGTTTTAGGACAAGCAGCAAATATTATCGGAGTAATCGCTGCAACACCAATTGCGAATAAAATTGGTAAAAAGAAAACCTTCTTTGGAGCAATGGCTTTGGCTGCAATTCTAAGTCTAATTTTCTATTTATTCGGAAAAGAAGATATTTTCTTAATCATGAGTTTCCAAGTTTTAATCAGTATTTGTGCTGGATGCATTTTCCCATTAATCTGGTCAATGTACGCTGACAGCGCCGATTATTCGGAATGGAAACAAGGGCGTAGAGCAACAGGATTGGTTTTCTCTGCTTCATCAATGTCACAAAAATTCGGATGGACGATTGGCGGTGCTGGAGCGGGATGGCTTTTAGGCTATTATGGTTTTCAAGCCAATGTTGAACAAACAGCAACAGCTCAGAACGGAATTCAATTAATGTTGAGTATTCTTCCAGCAATTGCCGCAGCAATATCAGTTGCTTTCATAGCATTCTATCCTTTATCAGAAGAAAAATTACAGATAATCGAACAGGATTTAAACGAAAAGAGAAATCATTAAAAACAAAGACAAAGAATCAATTTATATGACAACAATAACCTCTTCAGCCCCTTTTCTAGAAAGAAAATCGGCATTAGAAAAACAACATAAAACGCTTCTTGAACAAAAAAACGTACCTCAAGAAACTGTTGGAAATGGGATTTACGAACGTTATAAAAACCCAGTTGTTACTGCAGCACATATTCCGTTAAACTGGCGTTTTGATTTCAACGAAGATTCAAATCCGTTTTTACAGGAAAGAATCGGTGTAAATGCAGCTTTCAACGCTGGAGCAATGAAATGGAATGGCAAATATTTAATGGCTGTTCGTGTAGAAGGAATTGACAGAAAATCATTTTTTGCTATCGCGGAAAGTCCAAACGGAATCGATAATTTCAAGTTTTGGGATAAACCTTGTGTGATTCCACAAACAGAAGAACCAGATACAAACGTGTATGATATGCGTTTAATCAACCACGAAGACGGATTTGTTTATGGAATTTTCTGTACAGAAAGAAAAGATCCAAAAGCACCAAAAGGCGATACAAGTTCGGCTGTAGCCAATGCAGGAATCGTTCGTTCTAAAGATTTGGTAAACTGGGAAAGACTTCCAGATTTGATTTCGAACACAGGACAACAGCGAAATGTAGTATTACATCCAGAATTTGTAAACGGAAAATACGCTTTATACACACGCCCGCAAGATGGTTTTATTGATGTTGGATCAGGCGGCGGAATTGGTTTAGGATATGTTGATGATATGACAAATCCTGTTGTGAAAGACGAAAAAATCATTTTTGGAAAACAATATCATACCATTTACGAATTGAAAAATGGTTTGGGTCCTGCTCCAATTAAAACTTCAAAAGGTTGGTTACATTTAGCACACGGAGTTCGAAATACTGCCGCAGGATTACGCTATACTTTATACATGTTTATGACCGATTTGAATGACATTTCGAAAGTAACACACGTTCCTGCTGGTCATTTTATGGGACCTGAAGGAATTGAAAGAGTTGGAGACGTTTCGAATGTTTTATTTTCTAACGGATGGATCGAAGACGAAGACGGAACGGTTTACGTTTATTACGCTTCTTCTGACACACGCATGCACGTAGCCGTTTCATCTGTAGACAAATTGGTTGATTATGTAATCAATACTCCCGCAGATACTTTTATTTCAGCAGGTTCTGTGCAAACCATCATCAATCAAATCGAAAAAAATAACGCAATTTAAAATATCGTGTCATTACAAAGAAAGCTTTTAAAATCGGAACTAACCGCAGAACTTGATTCTATTCTAAAATATTGGTCGAAGCGTACTATTGACGACCAAAATGGAGGTTTTGTTGGCCAAATCGATTTTAACGATCATCGGATTGCGAATGCAGAAAAGGGTTCAGTTTTAAACGCCCGAATTCTTTGGACATTCTCTGCCAGTTACCAAACCACGAAAAACGAAAACCACAAAAAACTGGCAGAAAGAGCATTTGATTTTCTTGCAGCTTATTTTTATGACACACAGTTTGGAGGTCTTTTTTGGAGTATAAATGAGGATACAACTCCAAAAGACACCAAAAACCAGATTTACGCATTAGCTTTTGCGATTTATGGATTATCTGAATATTATGTGATTTCCAAAGAAGAAAGAGCTTTAGAAATTACTAAAAATTTATATTCGAAAATTCAAGAACACAGTTACGATTCTGAAAACAAAGGCTATTTTGAAGCTTTTACTAGAGATTGGCAACCTATTGAAGATTTGCGTTTAAGCGCGAAAGATGCCAACGAAAAGAAAACTATGAATACGCATCTTCATATTATTGAAGGTTATGTGAATTTATATAAAGTCTGGAAAGATGAAAAACTACTTCAAGACATTATTGAATTATTAGAAACAATCGAAAAGTATTTCATCAATACCAAAACAGGTCATTTGCGTTTGTTTTTTGATGAAAATTGGATCGAAAAACCAGATGTCATTTCATACGGACATGATATTGAAGCAGCATGGCTTTTACAGCAATGTGCTGAAATTTCAGGAAACGAAAGATTAATTGCCAATTTTAAAAAATACGCTATCCAAATTGCAGAAGTCACAAAAGAAGGTCTCGATTCTGATGGCGGATTATGGTATGAATATGATCCTGAAAAGAAAGAATTAATTCTAGAAAAACATTGGTGGCCGCAGGCAGAAGCTTTGATTGGCTTTTATAATGCCTATCAATTGACAGGAAAAGAAGAATATCTGGATATTGTTTACAAAATCTGGAAATTCACAAAAAAACACATGATCGACCACAAAAACGGAGAATGGTTTTGGGGCGTTTATGACGATTATTATACAATGAAAAAAGATAAAGCTGGTTTCTGGAAATGTCCATATCATAACGGCCGCGCTTGTCTGGAACTTATTAATCGAATTAAAGACTAAAGGTTAAAAATTAAAATTTCTTAAATAACGTAAAACCCTAGCCCTGATAGAAGTGAAAATCCTTTTGTGGCGGGGTTCGCCACAAAAGATTGTAACGGATAGCAGGATTAGCTCCTTAAAATACAAATTATGAAAAACAGATTTTTTAAAACCCTTTCATTAGCTATGATTTTTACTGTAATCGCTTGTCAAGCGCAGGAAAAAATCACCGTAAAAGGAAACCAATTTTTTAAAGGAGATCAACCTTATGCTTACATCGGAACCAATTATTGGTACGGAAGTATGCTGGCTTCTAAAAAAATAGGCGACCGAAAAAGGCTTTTGCGCGAATTGGATTTAATGAAAAAAAACGGAATCGATAATTTGCGTGTTTTGGTTGGTGCTGATGGCGGAAAATACGATTTTACCGTTCGTCCAGCCTTGCAATACGAACAAGGAAAATACGATGAAGATCTTTTGGACGGTTTAGATTTTTTAATTTCTGAAATGCAAAAACGTAAAATGTATGCGGTTTTGTATTTGACGAATAACTGGGAATGGTCGGGCGGAATGTCGCAATATTTAGAATGGAATGGCAAAGGTCCGGTTCCGGTTCCTGCGATTCCACCAAATACTTGGCCTCAATTTATGTCTTACACAGAGCAATTTCATAGCTGCGAACCTTGTATGGAAGCGTTGAACAATCATGTGAAGTTCATTATCGGAAGAACAAACGCTTATTCTAAAAAGAAATACAACGAAGATAACACGATTATGGCGTGGCAAGTTGGAAATGAACCACGACTTTTTACTAAAGAAAACGAAGCAAAATTCACTAAATGGCTAAATAACATTGTCGATTTAATTGACAGTTTAGACAAAAATCATTTAGTTTCTACAGGTTCTGAAGGAAAAAACAGTTCTAACGACAGCATGGAAATCTTCGAAAGAACACATCAAAATCTGAATATTGATTATTTGACGATGCACATTTGGCCAAAAAACTGGAATTGGTTTAAAGCTGATAATGCTGAAGCAACAATGCCTGCAACAATTGAAAACGCTGGAAAATATATTGACGATCACATTAAAGTTGCCAATAATCTGAAAAGACCAATTATCATTGAAGAGTTTGGGCTTCCGAGAGAAAATGAAAATTTAAATGCTGGAGCTTCTTCGGTTCATCGCGATCAATTTTACACCTACATTTTTGGAAGAGTTGTAGAAAGTCATAAAAATGGAGGGCCGTTGCAAGCGGCAAATTTCTGGGGTTATGGCGGAGAAGGAAAAGCAATTCATCCTGATGGAAAATGGAATCCAGGCGAACCTTTAACGACAGATCCTCCGCAAGAACCACAAGGTTTGAATTCTGTTTTTAATGGAGACAAATCGACTTTAGAAATTGTAAAAAAATACAATTTAGAATTGAAGAAAAAATAAAATAATTTTCACCATATAAGTGATATAAGTTCATTTAATGAGTTTGGCTTTAAGTCCTAGCTAAATTGAACTTATATCACTTATATGGTTTCAAAAAATACCCGCATGAAAAACACATTTATTCTTTTTTGTTTCTTATTCCTAAATCTTTCTTTTTCTCAGAAGAAACAAGAATTCACTGTGACTTCTCCAGATGGAAAAATCGAAGTTAAAATTGCCGTTAATGATAAAATATCTTGGTCGATTTCGCATGAAAAAGATTTGATTCTAGCGCCTTCGGAAATGTCTTTGACTTTAGATGAAAATCAAACTTTAGGGAAAAATCCAGTTGTTATTAATTCGAAAAAAGAAACTGTAAATACTACATTTGAAACTCCGCTTTACAAAAAAAAGTCCGTTCAAAACAATTACAATCAACTGACTTTAAACTTTAAAAATGATTTCAGCATTGAATATCGTGTTTTTGATGATGGTGCCGCGTATCGATTTATTACCAAAAAGAAAAAAGATATTACGGTTAAATCTGAAGAAGTAGTTTTAAACTTCGATAAAGATTACAGCACTTTAATGCCTTATGTGAGAGATTTAAGAAATCCGAAAGACCCTTATATTTCTTCGTTTGAAGCACATTATGAAAACAAGAAAATTAGTGAATTTGCAAAAGATACTTTGGCATTTCTTCCGTTTTTAATTGATTACAAAAATCATAAAAAAGCGGTTTTTCTAGAAACTAATTTGGAAGATTATCCGGGATTATTTGTGACGAATAACAAAAACAAATCAGGTTTTGAATCTCGTTTTTCTAAATATCCATTAAAAGAAACCAACGGCGGATTCAACAATATCAACCGATTAATTACAGAAAGAGCCGATTATTTAGTAAAAACAAAAGGAACAAGAACTTTTCCTTGGCGAGCAATTGTAATTTCCGAAAATGATGCCGCCTTAGCGAATAATGATATGGTTCAGAAATTGGCCGAACCTTCAAAAATCAAAGACATTTCTTGGATCAAACCTGGAAAAGTAGCTTGGGATTGGTGGAACGATTGGAATATTTACAATATCGATTTTAAAGCTGGAATCAATACGCAAACTTATAAATACTATATTGATTTTGCTTCTAAAAACAAAGTTGAATATGTCGTTTTGGATGAAGGTTGGAGTTTGGAAGAAGACATTATGAAACACAATCCTAATGTTGATTTAGAAGCTTTAATCGCTTACGGAAAAGATCGAAATGTTGGAATCATTTTATGGAGTTCTTGGATGGCTTTGACAAAAAATACAGACGGAATTTTGAAAAATTATGCCAATCTAGGAATCAAAGGTTTTAAAGTGGATTTCTTAGATCGCGATGATGCCAAAATGGTAAATTCGGTTTACGACATTTCACAGAAAGCAGCAAATTATAAATTAGTTTTGGATTTCCACGGAATGTACAAACCAACTGGAATTCAAAGAACTTATCCAAATATTTTAAACTTTGAAGGCGTAAAAGGTTTAGAAAACAATAAATGGACACCAAATGATGATGTTCCTTTATACGATACTACAATTCCATTTATCCGAATGATGGCTGGCCCGATGGATTATACGCCAGGCGCAATGCGAAATGCAACTAAAAGTGAATTCAGACCAAATCATTCAGCTCCAATGAGTCAAGGAACAAGATGTCATCAATTGGCGCTTTACACGATTTTTGAAGCTCCTTTACAAATGATGGCTGATAGTCCGACTGCTTTTATGAAAGAACAAGAAAGCACTGATTTCATCGCTAAAGTTCCGACCGTTTTTGATGAAACTGTTGCTCTTGATGGAGAAGTTGGAAAATACGTTTCTATTGCTCGTAAAAAAGACAATACTTGGTATTTAGGTGCAATTACAAATTGGGATTCCAGAGATATTACAATTGATTTTTCTTTCCTTGAAAAAGGCAAAAAATTCCAAGCCGAAATTTTCTCAGATGGTGCAAATGCCGATAAAGCTGCGGTAGATTATAAAAAAGAAATTATTACTGTTGATTCTACAACGAAGTTAAAATATAGATTAGCAAACGGTGGCGGTTTGGCGATGATTATCAAATAAAAAAAGGAGAACAAATTGTTCTCCTTTTTTATCATTTTTATTTATTAAGCTAGAATCTTCTCAATCGCATTTAATTCATCATGAGAAAACTCCGTATTCTGCAAACAATCAATATTATTACACAATTGTTTTACTGAACTTGCACCAATCAAAACAGAAGTGATTCGTTTATCTTTTTGAAGCCAAGCTAATGCCATTTGCGCCAAAGATTGATTTCTGTTTTGAGCAATTTCATTCAATTGAATTAATTTCTGAATTCTTTCTTGTGTAACTTCATCTTCTCTCAAATGCCCATTCGGATTATGAGCTCTTGAATTCTCAGGAATTCCTTTTAAATATTTATCTGTTAAAAGTCCTTGTGCCAAAGGCGAAAACGCAATACAACCTACTCCTTTTTCTTCTAAAACATCTAACAAACCATTTTCAACCCAACGCTCCAACATTGAATACTTCGCTTGATGAATCAAACAAGGCGTTCCCAATTGTTTTAAAACATCAACAGCAACTCTAGTCTGCTCCGCAGAATAATTACTGATTCCAACATACAAAGCTTTTCCGCTTCTTACAGCGTGATCTAAAGCCATCATCGTTTCTTCAATCGGAGTTTCTGGATCTGGACGGTGCGAATAAAAAATATCAACATAATCAACATTCATTCTTTTCAAACTCTGATCTAAACTAGAAAGTAGATATTTTCTAGAACCCCAGTCTCCGTAAGGTCCTTTCCACATCGTATAACCTGCTTTTGTAGAAATTACGATTTCATCACGCAGATTTCCTTGAAAATTATGCCATAATATTTTTCCGAAATTCTCCTCAGCAGAACCAGGAACTGGACCGTAATTATTCGCCAAATCGAAGTGTGTAATTCCTTTATCAAAAGCTTCAATAGCAATGCTTTCTGCATTCTCGAAATTATCTACTGAACCGAAATTATGCCATAATCCTAAAGAAATCTCAGGCAGTAATAATCCGCTTCTGCCACATCTGTTATATTTCATGTTTGTAATTTAAAAGTTGGAGTTTTAATAGATTTTAAAAATACGAAAAACTCCCGCAGATTTTGCAGATTTAGGAGATTAAAAAAATCCGCTAAATCTGCTAAATCTGCGAGAGAAAAATTAAAATCGCCACGACTCGAGCGATAGCGAACAGGCGAAGCAATTCACAAATTAATTGAATAAAATTCGTGAATTCGTGGCGAAAAAAAACTTTGAACCTTTGTTACTTTGTCCCTTTGAACCTCTTAAAGAATCTCAAAACCACTTTGCAAACCTTTATCAGAGCTTCCTCCAACCATGATTTTAAAAGTTCCTGGTTCTACAAGATATTTTCCTTCATTATCATAAAAACCAAGTTCTTTATCTGTTAAAGTAAATTTTACCGTTTTAGTTTCTCCTTTTTTCAGACTTACCAATTCAAAACCTTTCAATTCTTTAATTGGGCGAATGATACTTGCAAATTCATCATGAATGTACAACTGAACAACCTCTTTTCCGTCATAATTTCCAGAGTTTGTAACCTCAACACTTACTTCAACTTTTTCTCCTTTTGCAAAAGAAGTTTTATTCAACTTCAGGTTTTTATAATCGAATTTCGTGTAGCTTAATCCAAAACCAAACGGAAACTGAGGAGTTTTCTCCACATCCATATAATGCGACCAGAAAACATTTTTATCGCTGTCGATTGGTCTTCCTGTGCTGTATTTATTGTAATAAATTGGCACTTGACCTACATTTCTAGGAAACGACATTGGCAATTTTCCGCTCGGATTATAATCTCCGTATAAAACCTGAGCAATCGCATTTCCTGCCTGAGTTCCTAAATGCCAAGCTTCGACAATTGCTGGAACATTTTCAGCTGCCCACGGAATACTCAACGGACGACCATTATTTAAAACCAAAACTACATTCGGATTTACTTTATAGATTTCCTCTAATAATTCTTGTTGTAAACCAGGCAAATTCAAATCCGTTCTACTTCTTCCTTCACCACTTTGAAATCCGTATTCACCTAAAACCATTACGACAACATCTGCATTTTTTGCCGCTTTTTTCGCTGCTTCAAATCCGCTTTTGTCTGTTGTATTGAAAACTGTTTCAGTTAAGAAAGTTGCTTTTTGTTTTAGTAAATCAATACCTTTTTCAAAAGTCAACTGATTGTCTTTGTATTGCTGCATTCCTTCTAAAACAGAAACAGCAGTATCGTCAGAAGCTGCAATTCTCCAGCTTCCCAACGGACTGTTTTTATCATTTGCCAAAGCGCCAATTAAAGCGATTTTCTGTCCAGATTTTTTTAGCGGAAGCAAATTCTTTTCGTTCTTTAATAAAACGATAGATTTCTTTGCCATATCCAAAACGCCTTCATTATTGGCTTTACTTCCAACAACTTCTTTTTCGCGTTTTTCATCACAATATCTGTACGGATCATCAAATAATCCTAATTCAAATTTCACACGAAGAATTCTGCGAACAGCATCATCAACCAAAGCTTCTTTTACTTTTCCAGATTTCACCAAATCAACCAATTTAGCAACGTACAAATACGATTCCATATCCATATCAGAACCTGCAATTACTGCTTTTGCTGTTGCATCAGTTTCGTCTTTTGCATATCCGTGTGCAATCATTTCGCGAATCGAAGCATAATCAGAAATTACAAATCCGTCAAACTTCCATTTTCCTTTTAAAATATCTCTTTGTAAAAAAGCATTTCCAGTTGCTGGAACACCATTCAAAGTATTAAAAGAATTCATAAACGTACGAACTCCTGCTTCAACCGTCGCTTCAAAAGGAGGCAAAACCGAATTGTACAATTTAGAATTACTAATATCCACAATATTATATTCCAAACCAGCTTCAACATAACCGTAAGCCGCAAAGTGTTTCGCGCAAGCAGCAATTGCATTTACTTTTTGCAAATCAGCAATTGTTTCTCCTTGAAAACCTTTTACACGTGCATAACCCACTTTACTTCCCAAATACGGATCTTCTCCCGCACCTTCCATCACACGTCCCCAACGCGCATCATTTGCAACGTCAACATTTGGCCCAAAAGTCCAATTAATTCCAGATGCCGAAGCTTCATCAGCCGCAATTTGTGCCGATTTTTTAATCGCTTCCAAATCCCAACTCGCGGCTTCTGCCAACGGAATCGGACTTAACGTTTTATAGCCATGAATTACGTCAAAACCAATAATTAACGGAATTCCCAATCGCGTTTCTTCAACCGCAATTTTCTGCACAGCGCGAACTTCTTTTACACCACGAACTGTCAGCATCGATCCGACTAAACCTTTTCTTAAATGTTCGTATTTTAATTCGGCTGTTCCGCCTTTTGGCGCAGGCCCCGTAACATCCCAAAAACCATTATATTGGTTCATCTGTCCCACTTTTTCCTCCAACGTCATCAACGGTAAAAGCAAATCTATGCGTTGCTCAACAGTTTTATTTTTATCCAGATACGGCTTTTTTTGTGCACTCATATTTCCAACAGTAAACAGGGACAAAACCCCGATAATAATTATTTTTCGATTCTTCATGATGGTTTAGTTAGTTTAGTAATTTGGGCGTGTCCCGCCGAAAAAGGCGGGTCGGGCTATCCGTTACAAGTCCTCGCACTTCCTCGTCAGGCTGCGGGCTTTCCACTTCTATCCCTCACGCAAACATTTTCAAAAGAGCATTTTCATTATTCTGTTTTTATAATTCAAAATCATTCAGAAATAAAACAAGAAGCAGGCAAATTGGCTTTATTAAACAAATCCGATTGCGTTGTATTTCCCCAAGCAAATCTCACTTTTGCTGGATTTACAACTTTTTTACTTGTCAAAATCACCTGATTATTTTTTATCGAAGCTTCAGCAGGAACAAAAACTCCATCGGTTCCAGCCACTTCAAATTGATTCGATTTTTTGTCTTTAAAATACAATCCGTCAGCATAATCAAAAGAAACAATTACTGTATTTTTTTCAACTTGAATATCTTTAAACAACGGACCATTTACCAAATTAGAATTGGTTTTATACGTTTCCTTCAAAGCCAAATTCGCCAAACGAATTCCAACTGATTTTTTATTTTTAGGATGAATATCAATCGTATCTGAAATATCACTGATTACAACCATTCCCGTTTTCGAAACTTCTTTCAATAATTTTCTCTGAGAATCTCTAACCGTTACGTTCGAAAAATTATTTTTTCCGGTTTTAAAAGGCGCAATCTGAACATAATAAAACGGGAAATCATCTTTCCATTCTTTTCTCCAAGACGTAATTAACGCTCCAAGGGTTGCATCATAAACCAAAGAACCTACATTCGATTCTCCTTGATACCAAAGCGTTCCTGCGATTTTAAATCCAACAATTGGGTAAATCATCGCATTATAGGCGCGTCCAGGTTGTCTTGGTCCGTATTCTTGTTCGTTGAGTTTTTTGGCATTTTCTAATAAAATCGGATCATTATTTACGACTTCTTCTGGCATCCAGATTTCAGCCGGAGTTCCTCCCCAATTCGAAGAAATCAATCCAATTGGAACATTTTTTAAATCTTCTCGAAGACGTTTGGCAAAAAAGTAACCAATCGCACTAAAATATTTCATGGTTTCTGGAGTCGATTCTGTCCAATTTCCAAGCAAATTATTCTGCGGACTTGTAGCTGTTAATTTCGGAACGGTAAAGAAACGAATGTTTGGATTCGTTGCATTTTTCATTTCTTCCTCGCCATCGTCAATTCCCCAACTTACCGACATTTCCATATTCGATTGACCTGAGCAAAGCCAAACTTCGCCAATCAAAATGTTTTTTAAAACCACTTCGTTGTAGCCGTTTATAGAAATCGTAAAAGGTCCGCCCGCTTCTGGAGTTTTAATCGTCAATTCCCATTTTGCCTGATTATTGGCAACAGTTTTATATTCCTGATTGTTCCAGCTAGAAACCAGTTTTATTTCTTCTTTTGGATTTGCCCAACCCCAAATTTTTACTTCAGAGTTGCGTTGTAAAACCATATTATCACTAAAAATATTCGGAAGCGAAACGTTTGCCATCATAGTACTGGAAATCAATAAAAAGAAAACAAACTTATAGATATTATTTTTCATTTAGCAACTTCTTTAAAAATGGAGCATATTCGTCTGCCAAAACCTTATGTTCTGCCACATCTGGATGTCCCGAGCATCCGCTTGGAGTCATTGGTTTGAACTTGAAAATCTGAATTGGTTTGTGCGCTTTATCATTCGCGAAAGCGTTTTTAATTTTATTCAAACAATCCTCAAAAACAACTCCTCGTTCTCCTCCAACCATCGGACTGTTCGTAATTACAATCTGCGCTTTCGGGTTATGTTCGTACAACATCTTTATAAAATTGACATAATTCGAAATGTATTTTTCAGGATTAAAAGGCAAACGTTCTTTCTTTCCGTCGCCGCCAGAAAAGTCATTTGTTCCCAAAGCAATACTGATAATATCAGGTTGAAAAGCAAAATCATATTTAGGTTTTGAAGCATCTTTTGTCAAATACAAATTTTGATAAACATCTGGCATTATGGCTTCGTCTTTGTTCTCGTCATTCCAGTTTCTATACATTCCAATTCCAGAAACAGAACTTACCAAATAATCTACACCAATTGCTCTAGAAAGTGTTGGCCCATAAGCGTAATAACTATTGTGATGATCGTAATATTCGCCTTTATCGCAAGGAATATCAGAACCGTCGCTTGCTGCTCCGCAAGTAATAGAATCTCCGATAAATTCGATTTTCTTTTTCTTTTTAAATGAAATTGAAGTTAGTTTAGCCGTCGTTCCAGTGAAAAGAACTCCGCCCGTATGTGCTTCTGTTTTTTTATAGATTTCTAAACGATGTTCTTTTTGATTTGAAGTCACTTTAATTGGAAAAGATTGAACAGCCCCTTTTTCAATTCTAATTTTTCCAATGTACTTTCCGTCCAAAACCAAAGAAACATAATTATGATGTTCATAAGCGTCTACACTTTGAAGTGAAATCGAACATTCATTTCCCGTAAAATTGAAAGAAACAGAAGAAGCCGTTCCAATCAAAATGACGTTATCATTCTGCAGTTTTTCTACTCGACCTTGATATAAGAATGTTTTATTTGAATTTAGCGTTTGCGAATTCGAAATAATCGAAATCAGCAAAAACAAAATTAAAAGTGCTATTTTTTTGGGAAACATAATTTATTTGTTAAAATATAAATACGATTCACAAATATATTGGAAAGAGAATATCGAAAAAGATACTAAAATGTCAAAAAGTAATAAAAAAACACCACATAAACACATCAATTTCGGGTTTACTGACGTTAATTCTTACAAGTGCAACAAATGGTATTGTTTTGAAATGCTTATTTTGCAGCTTTTCTTTATCAACACAACAATTTTACATACAAAATGAAGTCACGTTTTTTTATTTTCCTATCAGCCGTTATTCTATTTTCTTCTTTTAATTTAAAAAAGAATGAAAAGAAAACTCTTGTTCAAAATCCTAAAATTCAAACCGAAATCAATCGTGATTCTCTTATTGTTTTTGCAAAAAAGCATTTAGGAATTCCTTATGTATATGCAAGCAGTAATCCGCAAAAAGGATTTGACTGTTCGGGTTTTGTGAGTTATGTATTTAAGAATTTCGGAATGACGCTTCCTAGAAGTTCTGGTGGTTATAAAAATATTGGTAAAACTTTAAAACCAGAAGAGTTTAAAGTCGGTGATGTTTTAGTTTTCTACGGATATAAAAACAGAAATGTTGTTGGTCACGTCGGAATTATCTGCGAAGCCAACGGAATGCAGTCGAAATTTATTCACGCTTCATCAGGAAAAGCGCAACAAGTAACTATAACAGCGCTTGATACAGAACACTATACCAAACGCTTTTATAAATGTGTTGATGTTTTATCGGAATAAGTTTTTTAGCCACGAATTACACGAATCTTCGCGAATTTATTTTTTAGCCACTAATTCACGAATTTTTATTTCACGCAGATTTAAAAAGATTTGAGCTGATGCACGCAGATTTATTTTATAAAAAATCTTTTTAAATCTGCTGAAATCTGCCAAATCTGCGTGAAAAATTTCTACAGACTCATTTTTATTCTTCTGTCAAAAGTTTAATCAAGCTTTCATCTCTTCCGTAAATATCTTTATAGAAGTTTAGATTTCCTTCGCGGTCAACCCAAGCGGTAAAATAACCAATATAAACAGGAACTTTTTTCTTAAGTGTGTACCAGCTTTCTTTTCCTGCATGCATGGCTTTGTCAATTCTTGCTGGATTCCATTGCGGATCTACTTTTAATAATTCAATTGCCAATTCACGAGGTTTTGCTACACGCACACAACCATGACTAAATGCTCTACTTTCTCTTTCGAACAAACTTTTTGAAGGCGTATCGTGCAAGTAAATATTGCTTGAATTTGGAAACAAAAACTTCACTAAACCTAAAGAGTTATTTTTCCCAGGAAGTTGGCGAACTGCGCCGTTATTCCATTCTAGATTTTTCTTTTGCAGATAGTTTTTATCTTTTGCCATTCCTGGTTTAATCTCCGATTTGATAATACTCGGCGGCACATTCCAATACGGACTGAAAACAATATTACTCATCATTCCGCTGAAAATAACGGTTTTGGTCATTGCTCTTCCAACTACAACTGGCGATACAAAAGCGATTTTTCCGTCTTCTATTATATACAATCTAAATTCAGGAATATTAACTTCAATATATTTCTGACCTTTTTCTAATTCAGGATCAATCCAACGGCAACGCTCCATATTCGCAATAATCGTTTTGATACGCTCCGAAACCGGAATGTTCAAATCAGTAATATGCTCTAATAAAATCGTATTTTTTGGAGTGTAACCATGACGAACTTCATAGTTTTTCATGGCTTTTATTAAAGTCGTATCGCAAACAGTACTTTTAGTATCTTCCTTAAGATCTTTTGTTACAAAAAGCCTTTCTCTAATTTGAGAAACCACATCTGATGAATCTCCAACTTTTAAAGCTTTATAATCTTCGCCAGCTTCAATAGTTTTCCAACCTCCATTTTTTTCAATTTCTCTGTATTCTTTTAGAGCATCACGAAGTTTATAATATTGGCTGAACATCTTTTTTTTCTTATCATCCAAAATGGTTGATTTCTTAAAAATAGAATCAGAAAGAACTTGATAATTGAACTTTTTTCGAGGCAAAAGCCATTCTAACGAAATGCTCGTTTTCTCATCAAAACCTGCATATACTTTTTCTGCATAATAGTAATACAAGTTTGACAACAACAAATCGGTATCCTCTTTAGATATTTTTTTGGTTGGATTATTTTCGAAAACCGAATTTAGTTCTTCTTTATAAGGATAATTGGCTTTTAATCCTTCTTGATCCAAATTTTTGTATTGGTTGAATAATGTATTTCCAAACTCAACAACTCCTTTATTATCCTGCCATAATTGAGTTGATTTATTTTTTTGATACAAAGAAGTTACATCACCTTTGAATTTCTCCAATTTTGGATAGGTTTCATAAAATTTCGCGATGCGTGTGGTGTCAATTGTAAGTTTTAATTCTGGAATTTTTTCGACTTTCTTTATTGAATTTTCGTCTTTCTTATCTGCTTTCGAATTACACGAAAAAACAACGAAAAAAACGACTGCAATTATAGGCGTATACCAAATTTTCATAGCTTAAAATTTTTGATTAAAAGTAGAAAAAATTCTGTTAAATCAAAGAACTCCGAAATAAATCTTAATCCTTATTTTTTTGAAGTCTAAACGGTTAATTAAAAAATAAAAGCTCCAAACAATTTGCATGTCTGGAGCTTTCGCCATATAACCAACCTATTAAAAATCTTAGATAACCGTACCTTTTAAAGTAAGTACTTTTGGTGTTGTTTCTGCACTAGTTGTTACAGTAACTGTTTTTGTAAAAGCTCCTTTGTTTGCAGCGTTGTAAGTTGCAGTAACTTTTGCAGATTTACCTGGCTGAATTGGTTCTTTTGTGTAATCTGTAGCTGTACATCCGCAAGATCCTTGAACGTTTGTAATAACTACAGCAGTTTTTCCTGTATTTTTAAATTCGTATACAATTGCTTTTGGAGTCCCTTGCGGAATTTGTCCAACATCAATTGTTTCTGCTTTCCAAACAATTGTAGAAGCGGCAGTAGTTTCTGAAATTTCATTATCTGAAACTAAAGATTGTACCGGTGCAATTGCCGAAAAAGACATTAGGCCTAAAGCCAAAGCTAACATCGAAATTTTGATCATTTTCATAACTGATATATTTAAAATGGTTTGTAGTTCATTTTGATATTACAAAGGTAATTCAGACAAATTCAAATCGCTGTTAACCGCTTTCAAACGTTTGTTAATGACTTGTTAATCGCTTATTTTCAGGCTAAAATTGATTAATATTACACTCTCAAAATCCCTTATTCTTGAAAATTAATAAACTCAACAGTATCATTCTCTTAGGATTGGTTGCCATCATTAGCATTTTGGTAGCACAATTGTTATGGACAAAAGAGGCTTTTACAATTGAACAAAAAAAGTTAAGCCAGAAAGCACATATTGCTTTGTTGGAAGTGGCTAAAAAATTATACGAAGGAACGAATCACGAACTTCCTGTTCAGAATCCTGTTCAGAAAATTGCAAACGATTATTATATTGTAAATGTCGATAACGAATTTGAACCTGATATTCTAGAATTTTATCTAAAGACAGAATTCAAAAAAATGAACATCACGACCGATTTCGAATACGCGATGTACAACTGCCAAAGCGACGAAATGATTTATGGTGATTATATTTCGCTTTATAAGAAAAAAGCAGAATGTAAAAAGACCGTTTATTTCCCAAAGCATAAAAATCTGGTTTATTATTTCGCGGTTCGTTTTCCTAATGAAACCACTTATTTGTTCAGTTCGATGCGATTTTGGTTTATTCTTTCAACTGCATTAATTCTGATTTTACTGATTTACGTTTATTCGATTTTTACACTTTTGCAGCATAAAAAATATTCAGAATTACAGCGTGATTTCATCAATAATATGACGCATGAATTTAAAACGCCTCTAGCTTCTATTTTGATTGCTTCGAAATATTTGATTGAACAGAAACCAATTAAAGAAGACAAAAAACTTTATACTTATACGGATATTATTATCAATCAAGGAAATAAACTAAACGGCCATATCGAGAAGATTCTGAATATTGCGAAGTCTGATTATGCGCCTTTAGAGCTCAAAAAAGAAAGCATTTTAATTGTTCCGATTATTGAAGAAGCGATCGAAAACATCAAATTAAAATATCCTGAAGCTTCTATTGAAATTGAAACAGTTTCTAAAGAATATTTGCTTGAAACAGACACTTTTCATTTTGCCAATTTGGTTTATAATTTACTAGATAATGCCATAAAATATTGCAATGAAAAACCAGAAGTTACCATCAAAATTATTGAAGAAAATAACTGCTTAAAATTGGAGTTTATTGATAATGGAATCGGAATTAATCCTAAAAAAATATCTTTTATCTTTGATAAGTTTTACCGCGTTCAAAACGAAAAAAGTAACGAAGTTAATGGGTTCGGACTTGGTTTATACTATGTAAAAGAAATCTGCAGTTTACAAAACTGGAAAATAAAAGCCGAAAATAATTCAGAAAAAGGTGTTACCTTAACCTTATCAATTCCGTACAAAAAATGAGAAATTTCAAAATACTATATGCCGAAGACGACGAAACTCTTGCGTTTTTAACCAAAGACAATTTGGAGCAAAATAATTATGAGGTAATTCATTGTTCTGACGGAAAATCGGCTCTGAAAATTTTTGAGGAAGAAGAATTTGACATCTGTATTTTTGATATTATGATGCCAAAAATGGATGGTTTTGACCTTGCCCAAGCCGTTCGAAAAATTGATATTGAGGTTCCTATTATTTTCCTTTCGGCTAAAACTTTAAAAGAAGATCGCATTAAAGGTCTTCGCCTAGGAGCTGATGATTATTTGGTAAAACCTTTTAGCATTGAAGAATTGCTTTTGAAAGTTGAAATTTTCTTAAAGCGTTCGCAGAAAAATGTTCCGCCTGCGAAAACAATTTATGAAGTAGGAAAATATCAATTTGACACCAAAAATTTTATTCTTTTTAACGACGAAGAAAAAGTTGGTTTGACGCAGCGTGAAGCCGAATTATTGAAACTTTTTCTCGATCATAAAAATTCTGTTTTAAAAAGAGAACAAATTCTTACCTCTTTATGGGGAACCGACGACTATTTTATGGGAAGAAGTTTGGATGTTTTTATTTCTCGTCTTCGTAAAATCTTAGCAAATGAAGAAGGAATTTCAATTGAAAACCTCCACGGAATTGGGTTTAGGTTTTCTATTGGATAAATCACAATATTTCATTCATTAAACATAGCGTAACCACAACGTTTTGTCATTCCGACGAAGGAGGAATCTCCGCGACAATATTCCGCAAAGTTATTTCAATCTTTGCCGAGCTACTTGCGGAGATTCCTCCTTCGTCGGAATGACAAACTAGACGTTGATTCTAAGCCGACAAAACTTTGTCTTTAATATTCCAAAAACTCCAAATCTGGATTCATGGTTTTAATTAATGCTATTTTCTTCTCTCTTCTCCAGCCTTTTAATTCTTTTTCTCTCGCAATTGCTTCTTGAATCCAGGTAAATTTTTCATAATAAACTAAAAATTCAACATTGTATTTCGAAACAAAAGTTTTACTCTCAGATAAAATATTTTCTTTATGCTTTAATAATCTATTTTTAAGATTATTTGTAACACCAATATAAAATACAGATTTCGCTTTATTGGTAAGAATATAGATGAAATATGTATGAAAACCCTCTTGTAGATACATAAATTTAATAATAACAATTCTGTTAAAAATAAAGAAAAATCTGTAAGCAGTTTTTCGAAAAACTTTGTATTTTTAATATCTAATTTTCTTGGATATGAAATTACATCATTTGCGAAATGCCACTTTGGTAATTGAAACAGAAAAGCATGTCATTTTAGTTGACCCAATGTTAGGTAAAAGAAAAACAATTCCTCCTTTTACTATTTTCAGATACAAACCGAAAAGAAATCCGCTGGTGGCGTTGCCCAAAAACAGTCGTGACGTTTTAAGTCGCGTTACACATTGTTTGATTACACATTTACATCCTGATCATATCGATAAAGCTGGCGAAGTTTTTTTAAGACGAAAGAGCATTCCCGTAATCTGCAGTTCTAAAGACGAAAAAGCATTGGTTCAAAGAGGATTAAGCGTAATTCAAACTCTAGAATATTGGGAACCGCAAAAGTTTCTAGATGGAAAAATTACTGGAATTCCAGCTATTCACGGTTACGGTTTTATCGCTAAATTAATGGGAAATGTAATGGGATTTCATATTGAATTAGCAGATCAAAAATCAGTTTACATAAGTTCTGATACTGTTTTTACGGAACATGTAGATAAAGTTCTAACGCAATTTAAACCAGATATTTCAGTTGTTGCCTGCGGAACCGCAAGATTAGATATCGGACAACCTTTATTAATGCGAATGGATGATATTTTGAAATTCGTAACACTTGCTCCAGGAAAAGTTCTTGCCAATCATTTAGAAGCTTTAAATCATTGTCCGACAACGAGATTGCAATTAAGAACCGCTCTTTCAGATCACGGACTTTTGAATAAAACTTCTATTCCAAATGATGGAGAATGTATTGAATATTAAAGGACTAACAATCCAAATTCTCTCAAAGTATTTACTGGTTTAGAATACCAAAACAATTCGAAATCTTCTAACGAAGTTTCAAAATCATTTTTGACTTCTTGAAAAGTATAATTTTTAGAACCTGAAACGGCTATTTTTGATAAAATCGAAACCAACCACTCGCCTTCTTCTTTACTCGTTTGAATATCGAAACTTTCTTTTTTGTCGTGAAAAGTCAGTGACATCATTTCCCAGCTTCTTCCTTTTTTCGATTTTGTAAATGCTGATGCAGAAGGTTTTCCTCCCAACCAAACCACTTTTGCATTTGGTTTTGTATTGAAATCATTTTGTTCTTCTAAAGCATTAAAAATAAAATCGGGATGGATTTTTGTTTTTGGAATTTTAAAATCGAACCAATCTTGCAATTCGTAATCAAAACAAATTCCGTGCATGAAATTGAAAAGCGATTTCTTTAATCCAAAACTAAATTTATCGTGATTGATTCCTGTAGAATCAGTGTATTCTATATCATTGTTAGCAAAAGTTCCAATTGCTTCTGTCTTTTTTGTCACTCCAAATTTCTCTGGATACAATCCAACCGGACTGTGAGCTGTCAAAGCAAATTGATGCCAAAAACCAGATTGCAAAACTCCCGCTTCGAACAATTGGCGCACCATTTCTAAACTGTCAACCGTTTCCTGAATCGTTTGTGTTGGATATCCATACATTAAATACGCATGAACCATAATTCCCGCTTCAGTAAAATTTCGAGTCACTTTTGCCACTTGTTCAACTGTAACTCCTTTATCGATTAATTTTAATAATCGATCTGATGCCACTTCTAAACCTCCGGAAACGGCAATACAGCCAGAAGCTTTCAATAACAAACATAAATCTTTTGAAAAGCTTTTTTCAAAACGAATATTCGTCCACCAAGTTACAGCAAGTTTTCTTTTTAGAATTTCAAGTGCAACAGCACGCATTAAAGCTGGCGGTGCGGCTTCATCAACAAAATGGAATCCGTTTTGGCCTGTTTTTTCGATCAATTCTTCCATTCGATCGCAAAGCAAACTTGCCGCAACAGGTTCGTACACTTTTATATAATCTAAAGAAATATCACAAAAAGTACATTTTCCCCAATAACAGCCATGCGCCATCGTGAGTTTATTCCAGCGCCCGTCGCTCCACATTCTATGCATCGGATTTACAATTTCGATAACCGAAATATATTTATCCAAAGGCAAATCTGAATAATCTGGAGTTCCTACATAAGCTTGTTTATAATCGTGTTTTAAAGAATTATTCTTGTAAACGACTTCTCCATTTTCTAATAAAAATGTCCTTTTGAAAGAATCAGAATCTGGATTTTCTAAATGAAAAATTAATTCTTCAATTGGAACTTCTCCGTCATCCAAAGTAATAAAATCAAAAAATTCAAAAACACGTTTATCAGAAAGAGAACGCAATTCGGTATTTGGAAAACCGCCTCCCATTGAAATTTTAATTTCAGGATGATTTTGTTTTACCCATTGCGCACATCTGAAAGCACTATATAAATTCCCCGGAAAGGGAACAGAAATTAAAAATAAAGTCGGTTTTACAGCTTCAATTTTGGCTTTTAAAAGCGAAATTAAAATCGAATCGATATAAGTTGGTTCTTGCTGCAAAGCTTCGTATAATTCATCAAAAGAATTGGCGCTTCGTCCTAAACGCTCTGCATATCGGCTAAAGCCAAAATTTTCGTCGACACATTCTACAATAAAATCTGAAATGTCTTCGAGATATAAAGTTGCCAAATGTTTGGCTTTGTCCTGAGTTCCCATTGTTCCAAAAGCCCAATCGAGTTCTTCTAATTGAGCAAAACGAGAAGCTTCTGGCAAGAAATCTTCCTGACAAATCTGCAAAGCCAAAGTTGGATTTTTTCCTTGCAAGAACTGAATTACAGAATCAATCGTTTTGATGTATTCGTCTTGAAGCGCAAAAATTCGCTTAGAATTATCTGAGATTTCAGAATCAACTTGAAACATTGAACTTGAAACCTGAAACAAGTCAATCAATCCTTTTTTCGAAAACAATTCCAAAATCACATCAATACCCAAATCAGCTTGAACCGATTCAATATTTTTAGTATTCAGAAAACCTTTTATATACGCCGTTGCCGGATACGGTGTATTCAGTTGTGTAAAAGGAGGCGTAATTACAAAAAGTTTCGTTTTCAAAAGAGAATTATTTTTTTGCAAAAATACGCCTTATTGTGGATTTTTTAGCGAAAAGATTTTCGACAAATATATTCTGCCCTTTTCAACTTCTTTTAAACGCAAAAAAACCTTAAAGAAACATCATCTTTAAGGTTTTTAATAATCTATATTTTAATTATAAAGTCAATTAAAACTTATGTTCATCTTTACTAATCACTAAAAATGAAATTAAGGATATAAGTGCTGCGGCAATTAAATAGAATCCAACATAGCTCACATCATAGGTTTTCGCTAACCAAATTGCAATCATTGGCGCAAAAGCAGCTCCTAAAATTCCAGCCATATTGAATGTTAAAGATGCTCCTGAGTAACGAACATTCGTTGGAAATAATTCTGATAAAAAAGTTCCTAAAGGTCCGTAAGTAAATCCCATCAGAGACATTCCGATACAAGCAAAAATAGTAACCAGAGTGATATTTCCTTCACTTAAAAAATAAGAAAAGAAAAATCCGAAAATCGCTATCGCCGCAGTTGCTCCAATAAGCATTTTACGACGCCCAATTTTGTCTGCCACAACAGCTGAAACTGGAATAAAAATCGCAAAAAACAAGACCGAGAACAATTGTATCAATAATCCGTCTCTTTTCACAATTCCTAAATCTGACGTTGCCCAGCTTAAAGTAAATACGGTCATTAAATAGAAAACCAAGAATGTTGTAATAGCAGCAAATGTTCCAAAAATCAATTGATTTTTATATGATTTTACTAATTCTAAAAATGGAACTTTTACTTCTTCTTCATGTTTTTTAGCATTTTCAAATGAAGGTGTTTCTGTAATTTTAGTTCTGATATAAAAACCAACAGCAACTAATAATGAACTTGCAATAAAAGGAATTCTCCAACCATAATTCATGAAATCTTCATTGCTCATAGAATCGGTCAACAATAGGAAAGTTCCACCTGAAAGCAATAATCCGATTGGAGCGCCTAATTGCGGGAACATTCCATACCAGGCACGTTTGTTTGGCGGTGCGTTTTCTATCGCCAATAAAACAGCTCCTCCCCACTCGCCTCCTAAACCAACACCTTGTCCGAATCGGCAAAGCATTAATAATAAAGGCGCCGCTACACCAATACTGGCATAACTTGGTAAAAATCCAATTGTTACGGTCGAGATTCCCATCGTCAATAAAGCGGCAACAAGAGTAAATTTACGTCCGATCTTATCTCCATAATGGCCAAAAAATGCCGAACCTAACGGTCGCGATAAAAAGGCAATAGAAAAAGTTGCTAAAGATTCCAAAGTCGCCATTGTCGAATCTGCACTAGGGAAAAATAATTGAGGAAAAACCAAAACCGCAGCATTGGCATAAATATAAAAATCAAAAAATTCGATTGTGGTGCCAATAAGGCTTCCAAAAAGAACGTGTTTTAAAGAGTTCTTTTTATTTGGGTTAGTTTTCATGTAAAACGGATATAACTTTTTTTTTAATTACAAAAATATAGTTTCATTATTAATAATTCATCTTTAAGAGAATTAGTTTTAAAACACTTCTCATTTTTTAACAAATTCAATGTGTTTTCCATTTAAAAACAACGAATTCTAATTCAATATAAAAACTTGATTGTAGGCATTTTAAAATAAAAATTAAAAATCAATTCTTAAGCAATTGTTAATAGCGTTTTAAACTATATATTTTCATTAAATTTACAGCTGTCAAAAATAAATTTAAAATTATGCCTACCGACTGTATCAGCTTTCAATCTTCTGGATATTTCTCTAAATTAATGCAAGATTATTTAGATCAAAAACCAGAGTTAAAACCGCTGTACAATAATTTTCCAAGCCTAGAAAATTTCGAAAAACAAATAGCTGAAAAATCGGCTAATTTTGATCATAACAATAGAACTGCACTGGTTGAAACGTTGCAAAAGCAATATCAAAATATTGAAGCTTCAGATTTAACCAAGCAAAACATCTCGCTTTTAGCACTCGAAAATACATTTACAATTACAACTGGACATCAGCTAAATCTGTTTAGCGGACCGCTGTATTTTTTATATAAAATCATTTCTACAATTAATTTAACTAAAGAATTAAAATCGAAATATCCTTCGTACAATTTCGTTCCAGTTTATTGGATGGCTACGGAAGATCACGATTTTGAAGAAATCAATTATTTTAATTTTAAAGGAAAAAAAATCCGCTGGAATGCTGAAAGCACGGGACCCGTCGGAAGACTTTCAACTGAAGGTTTAGAAGATTTATTTGAAATTTATTCTCAGGAATTAGGTTCAAGCACCAATGCAAATTCGCTTAAAAAGCTTTTTGAAGATGCTTATTTAAAACATTCAACTCTAGCTGATGCGACTCGTTATTTAGCCAACACGCTTTTCGCAAATTACGGCTTAGTAATTGTAGATGCAGACGATGCTGATTTGAAACGCGCTTTTATTCCGTTTGTGAAAGAAGAACTAGAAAGTCAAACTTCGTTTAAAGAAGTTCAGAAATCAATTAAAGAACTTTCTGATTATACGGTTCAAGTAAATCCGCGTGAGATTAATTTATTTTATATCGAAGATAAACTTCGCGAAAGAATCATTTTTGAAAATGACAAATACTTTGTAAACAACACAAAAATCTCATTTTCAAAAGATGAAATTTTCAAATTACTAGAAAGCAATCCTGAAAAATTCAGTCCAAATGTGATTATGCGTCCGCTTTATCAGGAAATTATCCTTCCAAATCTTTGCTACATTGGCGGAGGCGGAGAAATTGCGTATTGGCTAGAATTAAAAGCTTTCTTTGAAGCCGTAAATATTACTTTCCCAATATTATTGGTTCGAAATTCAGTTCTTTTAGCAACTGAAAAACAAGTTAAAAAAGCTGATAATTTAAATTTAACTTGGAAAGATTTATTCAACAAATCTGATAATTTGGTTAACGAGATTACGCATAAACTTTCTCCTTTTCCTATTGATTTGACTCCACAAAGAGAAGCACTTGAAAAACAGTTTGCTTATCTTTTTGAATTGGAAGAAAAGACCGATAAATCTTTTTCCGGAGCAGTTAAAGCACAAGAAGTAAAACAAAAGAAAGGTCTAGAAAATCTAGAGAAACGTTTATTAAAAGCACAAAAAAGAAAACTGGCAGATCAATTGGAACGTGTTACAGATTTGCAATGCGAATTATTTCCAAACAACAGTCTTCAAGAACGTCAAGCCAATTTTTCTGAATT